>Ga0180732_1000899_pt1 | contig 21108 bp, 47 predicted proteins | sample KR11_01MetaG_FD_148674 | JGI IMG/M metagenome (GOLD analysis project Ga0180732, IMG submission 148674) | Groundwater microbial communities from the Olkiluoto Island deep subsurface site, Finland - KR11_0.1 MetaG | ecosystem: Environmental > Aquatic > Deep subsurface > Groundwater | place... | reverse complement strand
GGAGAAGAAGCACGACGAACTGCGCGAGGCCGTGCGCGTCGTCGGCAAGAGCATCACCGAAGCCCGCGACCAGTGCGCTTCGCTCATCGAGGAGTGCCGGAAGATGCGCGCGGATGCCGGTCCGCTGTTCGGCGCGAAGCTCGACGCGATGGGGGTGCAGGTTGCCGCGCTGGCGGCGATGGGAGATCGGCTCATCGTCTGCGAGACCAAGAGCGGAGTCGCGCTCAGGGACGCGAAGGCGGCATCCGGCAACTGCGACCTCCTGGACGAGCGCCTCGCCACGGCCGAGCGTGCGGTTGCGGATCTGCGGGCGTCCACGACCGCGAAGAAGGCGGAGACGGAGAAGTCGTGACCGAATCCCTCGGCCCCTACGAACTCGGGCGCGTTCATCACGCGGACTGCCTGGACGCGTTGCGGCGGTTGCCGGACGGGTGCGTCGATGCGATCCTGACTGACCCTCCCTACGCGCTCACGGCCGCCTCGCGCAAGGGCTCTCCGCGCGTGAACGACCCGGAGACGCCATTCGGTCGAACGCGCCTCGGGTCGGATCGCGGCTTCATGGGTAAGACGTGGGATGGCGCGTTACCGCCGGTTGAACTGTGGGCCGAGGCACTCCGCGTCGCCAAGCCCGGCGCTCACCTTCTGGCGTTCGGCGGAACGCGCACGTTTCACCGACTCGCCTGCGCCATCGAGGACGCGGGCTGGGAGATCCGCGACTGCCTCTCCTGGCTCTACGGACAGGGATTCCCCAAGTCGCTCGACGTGAGCAAGGCGATTGACCGAGAGGCGGGCGAAGTGCGGCAGCGTGTGCCGGGCGGACAAGGTGGAAGGAATACAATCCTGGGAGCGCGCAAGACCCGCGAGTTGATCTGCGTCTCCTGCGGCTGGCACTGGCTCGGAACGGAGACGGAGCTTTCCGCGGCCAGAGCGGCAGAGGCGGCATGGCACGCGAGGACGGACGGCGAGCGGGGGCCGTGGTCGAACGTGCTCAAGCGGCACGCTCGCAGGCACCGTGCCCAGGTGCTACTCTTTCGGGCTGGAGGTGAACGGTGATCGGAACATCGCATCGTGAAATCACGGCGGCCTGCTGCCGCAGCGTCTTCCCGCCGCTGTTCAACGTCTACGGCGAGATGATCGCCTCCGCCGCGATGCTCCCCGACAACATGGAGGACATCCACGTCGGCCGGTTTGGCACGAAGATCGCCGGGCACCGCCTCTCGGCTCTCCCCCACTTCTGCGTGCCGACCAGTGGCGGCAAGTTCCGCGGGTACTGCTGGCGCAGCGACCGGAGCCTGTGGCACTGCATCCGCAAGTTCGACCCGCGCGTGGGCGACGTCTCGTGCAGGCCGGGCGCATGGGTGGAGGTCGTAGGAGCGACGGAGGCCCCGAAGCATCCCCTGGCCCGCCTGATCTCCGACCTCCACGGCAAGGCCACCCTGGACGTCGACAACTTCACCTTCCCGACCGCCGCGATCATGGCCGAGTGGGTGTGGTCGAAGGAGTTGCAGCCCCACCCGTTCGGACCGCCGCCGGGCCACCTTCGCGTTGCCGCCGTCTGCCACTGGATCCAGGATGCTTGCGTGCCTCACCACGCCCGCGGTTGGTTGGCGAATGGACACGCCTCGTTCGAGTGGCGCGTCAACGACGTCTGGAAGGGCGTCGACGTGGATGGCCTGTTCCATGCCGCGGACAAGATCGTCTCGACGGACGGCGGTCCGTACCTGCCGCGAACGATGGTCGAGGCGGCGGCAACGATGTCCGGTGGGCTGCTCGACAACCCGAATCCGGAGTACCAGTCGCTCGTTCTCGCAGCGGCGTGGACGAGGCTGTTTCTGCGACGGTGCGTGGCACCGGCGCTGTAGGAGGATGACATGCAGAGGTCGAGAATCCCGGAATCGTGGCACGAGGAGCACGCGGAGAAGCAGGTCAAGGGCCAGACGGTTCTCGACGGGTTCATCTCCGGTGGCGACCTGTCCGGCACCTACACGCAGAGCGAGGACGTGATCGTGCTGACCATGTTCCCGTCGAGCGCGGCGTGGGCGCTGCGGATCGTCTCGCAGGAGCCGTTGCCGCTGCCGGCCTGCATCGAGGCGTTGGTTGCGGCGGCGGAGAAGGCGGGGTTCGTCGAGCGATGAGCGACGGCACTGGGCCGAAAGACAGGCTGCGCGCCCTCGGGCTCGATCTGCAACAGACGGTCCGCGAGCGGGATCTTGCCGGGACGCGCGATGCGTTGCTGTTGGCACGCGATCGGGCCTCACAGGCCGCCAGAGATCCGTGCAGGAGGCAGCGGTACAAGTACAGCCGCATAGCAACCGCGTGCGCGGTCGGTGCGAGGAGAACCGAGTTAGCGTCCAGGATCATCCGACAGCGGCCGTGGTGGTACATCGCGGCGTGCGCCTGGTTGTTCATCGGAGGTTTCTACGGGGCGGTTCGTCTCTTCGTCCAGATGCGCATCGTGAAGCCTCTCGTGCCGTGCTCGTGCCCGAGGGACGACAAGCAGGAAGGGGCAACGACCGATGAGTGACGACGACAAGAAGCCCGACGAGCGCCCCCTGCGCTGCCCACGCTGCCAGGAGCCCAAACTGCTGCTGCACGCCCAGGAGAAGCCCGCTCGTCCGTACGCGCGCTGCGTGGCCTGCGGGTGGACGGGTGGCGTCTGGCAGGTTCTTCCGCCCGCGCCAGTTCCGGTGAGGCACTGATGGCAAACGTGCTCAGGTTCACCGTTGCCGGCGACCCCGTGTCCTGGAAGCGCACCGGGAGCGGCGTCAACCCGAAGACCGGGAAGACCATCCGCTACAACCCGAAGAAGATGGAGCAGCGCAAGAACGACATCTGGATCGCCTGCCACAAGGCGATGCAGGAGCAGGGCATTCCTCGTTCCACGGGCGCCGTCGCGCTGTTCGTGCTGGTGAAGTTCCGCCGGCCGAAGTCGGATCCGCAACGCATCTGGCACACGCAGGTCCCGGACTACGACAACTGCGGGAAGCTCGTCGCCGACGCGCTGAAGGGCGTTGCCTGGGACGACGATGCGCAGGTTGTCGGCGGGCCGCCGTGGAAGGTCGTGACGGACTTAGAGCCGGGCTACGAGGTGTTCGTGCTGCCGCTGGGCGACGCAGTGTCAGGCGCCTGGGCCGCGTTCGCGCATCTCCGTGCCCTGTCCAACCGCGTGCTCGACCGGATGGAGCACCTGACGATGGAGAGCCCTCCATGACAAGAGAACAGCGCATCCTCGTCGCCGGACTTCTACAGGCCTCGCCCTTCATGTTCCGCTCGCTGTTGCTGCGCGATGCTGCGCGCTACGACCGCACTTGGGCGGATCTGTACGAACGGCTCGTTCCCGGAGAAGGCCGTCTCGCCGTGTTGAGGGCCGAGGACGCAGAGCGGCAGGCCAAGGAAGCCGAGGACGACGCCGCCCATGAAGCCGCCAGAGCCGCTCGCGTTGCCGAGGTGCTGGAAAGGTGGAACCCGTCGCCATGACGACCCCCTGGATCCGCACCCACGCACGCATCGGCAACCGATGGGACCTGCTCGTCGGCAACGTGGCTTTCCCCGGCTACCGCACCGCGCTCGAAGCCCGGCGCCTGGAAGACCGCATCCGCCAGTACGCCAAGAGCATGACATGGGACGAGGCGGTCGCCCGTGCGGCCGAGGAGGAGAAGGGACACCGATGGAAGCCGCTCTCGCGCAAGCAACGGAACGCCAAGCAGGAGAAGCAACCGAGCCCGCCGGCGCCGCAACCGGAGAAGGCGCCGCCGCAGTCGTTGCCCCCGGTTGCACCGGGCCCACAACTGGAGCGCAAACCTGCGCCTCCTGCGCGGAGCCCCGCCCCATCGTCGCCCGCGGCCTGTGCAGGAAGTGCTACGACCGACAGCGCCCCGCACGCTCAGCTGACCTTGCCGTGTGCGGCTGGGGACGCTGTTCCGAGAACGAACGCGCCGTGATCCAGGCGGCGGTCGAGCACCGGCGAGAGCGCGGAGAGCACCCCTGCCTGCTCGATCTGGTCGCCCGGTTGCCAACGCTCGCGCCGGCCGACGTCGCCCGCTGCTGCTTCGATGCCATCCGCAAAGGGGCCGCGAGCTACAGGTTCGCTCCGGTGTGGCGCAGCGGACGACGCATGACGCGCAAAACCGAGAAACCACCCCTTGAAATCATGGAGAAATCAGCCAGAAAATGCTCATTTGCACGCAAGAACAAGCGTGGATTTCGCTGTATTTTCAACACTTTACACTGTGGCGTTTCCACCACACCCCTAAGGACCCTAGGATCTATAGCGGTGTTGAAAGAGTAGGTTCCACGTGAAACAACCTGAACCGAGCGTGGAACAGATGGTAAGGAAGTTCAATACTTACCTAAACGGTCGGAGGCTTACCGCGGGTTACGTCCACGTCATGCTGCGGCACATCAAGGCCGGGCTCTCGGACCCCGTGGGGTACACGGCGGGCTTGACGAACGCCAAGCTGTTCCGCGACTCCAGACAGGCGTGGATTCATTGGTCGAACTGGACCGGAAGCGAGGAACTTTCCAGGGCCCTCGCTCGCCTGCTGGCCCCTCGTGCTCTCCCCCCGGCGCCGCGGGTGCCGCCGGCGCCGTCGCAGCTCCGGTCGGCGGCCGAGGGCGCCGCAGGCTTGCCGCTCCCGTGGGGCCCCGTCCTGTGGCTGGTCTTCCTCTCGGGTCTCCGGGTCCGTGAGGTCTGCCGGATTCAACGCCTGGAGGCCGAGGACGCGCTGCAACGGCCCGAGGTCGTGGTCCGGGCAAAGGGGGCCGGGGGGACGGCCAGGCGGACCTGGGTGGCCGGGGGGCTTTCTAGGATGGCACTGGCGGCGCTCCTGCGGGTCCCCTGGCGGGAGATTTGGGCCCTGGTCTCGACGTCGCCCGACGGGGCGGCGCAGAAGATCCGCGATGGGTGCCCGGGGGGCTTTCGCCCGCACGACTTCCGGCACGGGATCGCCCGGGCGATGCGCTCCATTCGGGCGCCAGACGGCCGGAGGCTCATTCCGACAGAGGTCATTTCGGCGGTGTTGGGTCACGACCTGCGGGGCGTTCAGGGGACCACGGCGATCTACGCCCCGCCGGCGGCGGCGGAAATCGAGGAGGCACACGGGCTGCTCGGGCTGTACCTGTGGCCGGACGGCATACCGGCGGCGGCGGGAAGCTGGTTGGCCGCCGGAGGCTTGCCCGTCGACGTCGGTCCGGGCGGGGCGGCTGGCCGGGCGGATGGTGTCCGGTGAACACTACGGGGCGACTTGGTACCGATCTGGCAAGAAGAACAGACATGGACATGGGCGACGGAACCGATTTCCCGGATCGTACCTGGAGGCGTATTCGGGTTGAAGCAATGCGCCGAGGTTTGGATCCTGGTATGTTGGCGGGATTGTTACTGGAGCAGGCACTAGATCGGAGTTTTGGAAAGTCAGATCTAACCGACGGAACGACGAATAGCATACCGGAGGATTCCATAACCCCGTGGAATTACAGAGAGGTTGCGGCGGTCAAGATTGGGCGTCCCCTTCGATCCGGAGAGATTGCGCATCATATCAACGGAGATCGGAGCGACAACAGGCCCGAAAACATTGCAGTTTTGACAAAGGATGAGCACTCGGAAGCGCACCGGCGCGGATGGGGACGCGGGTCGGGACGGAAGATTCTACCGTAGCGAAGTGCAAATCTTGCACCTCAAGTGCAAATCTTGCACCTCAAGTGCAGATCTTGCACGAGGACACCGTGTCACACCTAGTAATATCGGGTGTTTGGTTAGTGTCATGGTTGGCATGACGATTGCATTGCTCCGTGGTATGGTGGTTCTGATTGCAATCGGGGTGCTACTGGCGTTGATCGTGGCGTGGATTCACAAGTTTGCGCCCGCGGAAACTCCCGTCGACGATCATGTCGACGTCGATCTTCCTCCGCCGTCCGCGCTTCCGGAGCATCGGCCGGTCGTGGCATGGGTTCCGCCGCGCGCCCCGGATGCCACGATCCGCACCGTTACTCCCCTGGTAGAGATAGCGTTTCCTCCATACATTCCGCCAATTATGCCCAATCCGACCCCAATCGAGCCGGAAACGGAGCCTGAAACCGACGATGAAACCGAGGAAACCATTGATGATTCCCAATGGTGGGATCATGCGAAATGCTGGGGTTGTCCGGCCGGTTGCAAGCGACGGAACTTCAAACCCTACGCTGGCCAGAATATCGGAGCGGAAATCCGCGGCGCAAGCGCCAGTCGGGCCCGTGCGGACCGAGAATCGCCCGGGGCGTATCATGGTGGTTTCGCTCCCGAATCACAAACTCACCGTGAAAACCGCTCCACGGTCGACGATCTTTGGTCGGACTACTGCCAACGGTGCGGCGAGATAGTGCGAGAGCGGATGTCCGGTCCGTCAGTGGTAGACGGGCTTGACGTGGTTGTCGAGGGAAGCCCCTTCTAGGGGCGGAAAGGGAAGGAAGATGCTGAAGTGTGAGAATCCGAGGAACGAAGGGCGAGCGATCCAGGCCTTCCGGGCTTGGTCCGGTTCATACCCCGATGCCGCTTGCGTTTTCGAGCATGGGCAGCTTTGGGTTGTCGACGGAGACTCCGGCGGACAGTGGTCGGTGGTCGACGCGACAGGCGGAGACTCGTGCGATGGTTTCGGTTTCGAATGCGTCACCGAACCGGACGTGAGCCGATGACGCGCGTCGACTACGGAACCGACAACGGGACACCTTGTGCTGGTTGCGGCGGAACGGTCTATGCCTACCAAGTGGACCCCGACCCGTGCGACGTCAACCGACGGATCGTCATGGCCGAGTGTTGTGGATGCGGCGAGCGGATGCGGTTTGGTTTCGTCCCGTGCAAGGGAGACATCGACGCCGTCGGGTTGCGCCGCGTCCACAACAACCATGCCCGTTTCCGCGTCGACAAGCATGTCCGGACCGCATTGGCAACGGTGCGCGCGTGACCCGCCGTTGCGACCGTTGCGGCGCGGTTGTCCGGGACGTGGTTGGTTCGCGGCAGGCTTCGCTTTTCGACACGGTCGACGTCGACCCCCGTGCGACCGATGAAGCACGGGCGGAGCTTCGGGCCGGCCGCGTGCTCTGCCCGGCTTGCGCGCGGACGGGCGAGTTGTTCCCGACCGCCCCGCGGATGGACTTCGACGTCGACGTAGCGGACGTCGACGGGTCGGTCGACCGAGGAATGCGCGCCTGCGTGGACGACATGCGGACCAGGAGCGCGGAGCACTGGGAGCGCACCCACGGTGTCAAGGTGTCCGCGGTCCGCATCACGGCCCCCCGAGACCCGTTTCCGCGGCCGGTGGTTGACCACTGGACGGGCAGGAGGTAGAGCCATGTCGGAGAGAATCGAAATCAGGGACGGGAAAGCCTACGCGGTTGTCGATTCCTGGCTGTACTCTCAGCCGATCCGCCGAACCGGATTCATCTTGCTGGACGTCAACCCCGGACAGCTCGCACCGGACGCGCGGGCGGACTACATCGGCGGGGGAGTCTACTACGTCGAAATCGGACCCATGCGCGTCCGGCGGGACGTGCGGCGATACAACCGAGACCCGGAGGCGGTTGCGGAAATCATCGAGGAAGCACCGATCCAGCCGCCGAAGACCAAGGCTCCGGTCCGATGGGACGGTTGCAAGGGCGTTTGGGAGCGATTGACCCGCAAGGGTTGGATGTAGTCCGACCCCGACCCCCGGCCGGGCCCGTGCCTGGCCGGAAGTCGGTGCCGGATGGGCCGGACCGGAAAGCCCCGGTGGTACGGGGAGGAAGGGAAGCAAGATGAACGAGCGAAACGAAGCGACGATGGAAGACATCTTTGGGCCGCCGATCAGCGTCTACACGCGGGCCCAGGCGATCGACGACGGGAACCTCGTCGACCTGTCGCAGTTCAGCGAGACGACGGAGGCGGGGTTTACCGTCCCCGTGGCCATGACCTCCGGCGCGTGGGCATGGGTGAACCCCGACCGGATGCCGCACTGCCAGGACATGCACGGGCGCCTTTGGGACGTGTTCACGATGTTCCGGGACATGGTGCGGCGCCTCCACGGTCGGGCGATGGATCGTGCGATGTTCAGCGTCTTGTTCGCCGGCGGCCCCGGGCTTCGTGGAAGACAGAGGCGCCGCGTCGACTTCGTCGTGGTCTGCGGACCGGGCGACACCGCCGAGCCCGTCATCACGATCATGCTTCCCGGGGAGGACTAGACCATGGCCCGCTTCTACTACCGTTGTCCCGACTGCCTGTCGGTGGTCGCCCTCGACTCCGAGCGGAGCCCCACGGCCCCGACGTGCGCCGTTTGCGATGTCCGCATGGAGTGGATGGGCCGAGTCGTCCGGGAGCGGCTGGCCAAGGACGCCCTGGCCTGCCCCTGCGACTCCCGGTGTACCTGCGCCGCTGGCCCCTCGTGCTCCTGTCGTTGCGGAGGGGAGAACCACGGATCGGGGTTGCTCGTGGTCGTCCAGATCGACGCCGGCGGAATCCCGCGCGTCACCCCGCCCGACGCCCGCGCCACGGTCCGCCGCGACGAGTACCGGGACGCGGTCCGCCGGGCCGAGGACCGGATTCCGGGGGAGGATGTCGCAGCGCGGAAAGCCCGCGGCGAATGGCTGGAAGGTCGCGACGCCGCGGACTACTTCGAGCGGTTACGGATGAAGCGGGAGCTTCGCCGGATCCGCGGACTGCGGACCCACCACGGCAGGATCAAGGCCCTTGCGCGCCTGGCCGGCGAGGACCACCAGGAGCAGCACCACGACCACGGCGCGCAATGCGCGCTGGCGATGTAGGGAGGCGGCCATGCGAGAGATCAACTGGACCGAGGAGATCCGCGAGACGGTCGAACTGTGCCGTCGGGAGCGCAAGCTGGCCCGGAGCAGGATGGACCACAAGCGCCGCGCGGAGTACGACCGCAACATGCGGCAGGACCGGCGGAGGTTCGAGAGGTAGCACCCCGGACGGGCCGGAACCCGGACTCCCGGCCCGTCCGGGCCACGGTGGAAGTAGAAAGCCCCACGGGGCGAGGAGGACCGATGCCAAACGAGTACAGCAAGCCCCCATGTCCGATCTGCGACGGACAAGGCCACCTGGACGACGTCGACGGCGACCCGCACGGGAGGACGTGCCGGAACTGCGGAGAGAGCGGGGAGCGAAGGACGGCCAGAGTCGACCCGACGCCGACGATCCCTCCTGGCCTGTTGCGGATGCTGTGCGGAACCATCCTCCCGATCCGTCCAGAGTGCATGAACTGCGTGCGGCCGGTCTGCCCGCTGCTTCCGCGGCCTGCTGGGAAGTGACCATGGACCACGGCAAGCCCCCCTCCCCGACCGGCTGTCCCGCGACCTGCGAGCGGTTCCCGGACGACTGCGCCGGTTGCTCGCTCGACTGCTACGCCGCCGGCCCATGGACCATGGAGCCGTTCGACGAGGAGCCGGAGGTATTCGCCGGACCCGGCGTCGACTTCGCCGTCTGGGAGAGGATGATCCGCGGATGTTGAGAACCGTTCCCCGCCCGAGCCCTGCCCCGGTCTGCCGGCGTGGCCTTCCCTCGCGCCGCGCGGAATACCACCCGGGGCGGGGTTCGGTCGGGGAGGAGGAGGACGAACATGGATCTGGTGAAAGCCCTTGCCACGGTTGCCGCAGATGAAGCGATGTTGATCGCGGATTGCCGAGAGCAGGTCGGCTACGCGAGGAGCACGGTGTTCGGAGCCTACCTGATGGGGTGCGAACTGCTCTCCGCGGACGACCACCGCAGCATCGTGTTCGAGTTGTCCGACGTCCTGGACCGATTCCGCGACTTCTGCGATGTCGTGGAGCGGTCCAGGTGACGCAAGCCTTCCCACGGGTGCGCCGGCGCCGCGGAGACCTTCCGCGTCCAGGTCCGTCAGGACCGCAACCGCGCTGGCGCACCTACCACGCTCGCCGGATGGTCCGGCAAGCCCCCGCCGCCGCCCTGTTCTTGTCCATGGGGTCAGGCGATGCGGCGGCGGGGAACGTGAACGACGGGAAAGCCCCGATTTCCGGGGCTCCCGATGAGAGGACGAGATGAACGAGAAGCAAAAGGACATCATCACCGATACCTGCGACGAGAAGGACTGGCGCATCGACTGGCGTGGCGACGGCTGCACCATCGAGACGCAGAACGGGACGGAGGTCGAGTACCACGAGGACACCGACGACCGGAAGGTCAAGATCCACGCGACCGGCAGGTTCCGCACCGTGCTCGCCGTGCTGCGCGTCATCGACGACTGCCGATCCATCAAGCGCGAGGAGTAGGCGATGGGAACCGAGATCACCACCACCACCCAGGACGTCGAGATCATCCGCGCCGAGGTCCGCCCCGTGCTCGACGCCGCCCGTGCGATCGTCGTCACCGACGAGGCCACCTACGGGACCGCGATGGAGATCGCCGCCAAGGCCTCCGGCGCCGCCAAGCACGTCGAGGAGGTGTTCCGGCCGGCGCGCGAGGCGGCCCACAAGGCGTGGAAAGCCGTCACCGAGACGGTCGCCAGCTTCGTCGGCCCTCTCGACGAGGCCAAGCGGACCTGCACCACGAAGGCCGTCCGCTGGCGCCAGGTCGAGGAGACGAAGCGCCAAGCTGAGCGGCGAGCCCTGGAGGATGCGGCCCGCAAGGAGGCCGAGGAGGCAAGGCTGCGCGCGGCCGTGGTCCTGGAGGAGTCGGGCGCGAAAGCCCTCGCGCAACGGGTGCTCGACGAGCCGATCAAGCCCCTGCCCGTGGAGGCCGCGGCGCCGATCCGCTCCGTGGCGCGGGAGACGATCCGCGCGAACTGGCAGGTCGAGGTCGTGGACTTCGCCGCGCTGGTCAAGGCGGTCGCGGCCGGCACCGTGGACATGGACGTGCTCCAGCCCAACATGACCGTGCTCCGCGCGAGGGCGAAGGCGCTCAAGTGCAACTTCATCCTGTCCGGCGTCCGCGCGTGGGACGAGGGCAGCGTGGCGTTCAAGTGAGCGTCGGATACCGTGCCGCGTGCTGGTTCGCCGGATGGCTCGCAGCGATCGTCACCCTCGGGCTGCTCTGGCACGAGTGCGGATAGGAGGAGGAAACGATGTCGGGAGAAGACGAGAGAGAAGACGGAACCATGGTGACGTGCCACCGCTGCGACAAGAACATGCCGGAGAACGGAAAGGGATGGTACACCGTTCGCTGCGAGGGATGCGGAACCGAGTGGTCGTTCTGCCCGAAATGTCGATCCGAGGTCATCACCGTGAGGTGGGCCGGTTCCGAGTGCATCTACTGCCCGGAGGACAAGGAGGACGACGGATGAAGACCTACGAAGTCACCGTCTGGCCCGAGGAGGAGAAGAAGCCGTACACGGCCAGGTACGACGCGCCGACGAGCATCGACGCGCTGATGCGGGCCGTGGGCGCCGTGCGCGAGTCCGGGTGTACCACGGCCCACGTTCGGCTGGTGACGACGGACGAGCTGATCACGGAGGCGACGTGCGACTTCCTGGTGACGCCGTGAGGCTCACGATCTACAACCCGAAACGCGCCGGTTCGTGCATCTTCGAGGTGGCGGCGTGGTCGGAGAGATCCATTTTCGCCGCAGCCAGGGCTGCGCTCGGAACGCTCGACGGCGACGAACGGGTGGGGCTGCTGATCGATGCGTGGTACTTCCTGCGCGCCGGCGACGGGTCCACCATCAAGGAAGGCCGCGTCTGCGAGAGCGAGGAGTTGCTGCCATGAAGAACGGAGATGAACAACGGAGAGAGTCATCCATAGACCGGGTGATCTTCGTGCTCGCGGTCATCGGGTTCGTCGCCGGAGCGATCATCGCCATGGTGCCGCGATGAAGCCCAAGTGCCGAAAGCGAGACCACCGGATGCTCACCGACAAGGAGTGGTCCCGCCGCTGCAACATCGGAGCCGGCGTGCTCCGCGGTCGTCTGGCAAGCAAGATCGCCTCGCAGATCATGGCCGACATCGTTGTACACGCCGGGATTGCCGGCGACGACTCGGTAGGCCACGCCGACGCGGGACGGATCCGGGAGATCGTGAAGCGCGTCCTTGTTGAGGAGGGATGGTGATGAAGCCCAAGCCCAAGAAGTCCACCGTATCCGTCCCCCGTCGTTTCCAGGGCGGCATCGCTGAGACGGCCTACCGCGCCGGGTACGATGCCGGATACGGGAACAAGGCCCTGCAAACCATCGGATTCGGGCTCGCCATCGAGTCCGTGTTCGACATCGTGAAGAACGGCGTCGACGGCCTCGATGTTCCCGGTGTCGTGCAGCGCACCGCGGAGAAGATCGAACGGCACATGCCTACCGTTACGCTCGCAGAACGCCTCCGCCGCATGGAGAAGGAGAAGGCAGGATGAGGCCCCCCGACGGCATCGAACGCCTCACGCCGGCCGACGCCTGGGAAGCCGGACACCGTGCCGGGAGGGAAAGCCTAGCCCTGTCCTACCAGCACGACAAGGAGGCGCGAGAGCAGAAGGAGGGGAGGACGCTCGACAGGCTGGACGCCATCGAGAAGGCGCTGGGCCAGTTGAAGGCCGAGACCGCGGACAACGCGAAGGCGGTCGGGGAGGCTCTGCGGCTGACGCGGCTGCTCGACGACCTGCGCTTTGCGGGGTCGGTGGCCCGATATGGGGAAGGAGGAGACCCAACGTGACCCGCAAGAAGCTCCGAAAGATGATCACCGTGGACCCGGACATGCTCGACGAGATCCGGGCCTACGCCGAGGCGGAGCGGCAGCGGTTGCCGCCCTGCACGGAGTTCAGCGACACCCACGCGATCCGACGCCTGATCCGAGCCGGGCTGGAGCTGCTGTGGAAGGAGAAGGCGACACCGTGACCCTCCCCGTCTCCCACCTCTCGCACAGCCAGGTCGGCACCATGCGTGACTGCCTGCGGCTCCTGGAGTACCGCTACGTGAAGAAGGCCCCGCGCCGCGTTCAGTCGCTCAGCATGGCGCTCGGAAGGGTCGTTCACGCGACAGCCGCCGACGACTACCGCAGCCGCGCCACGAGCGGCCTCTACTTGCCGGACGAGGCGATCCCGGACATGACGGTCAAGGCGTTCGCACGGGAGGCGATGGGCGGACAGCCGGAGAACGAGGACGAGAAGCCGCAGCCCGAGGTCGGATGGTCGCACGAGGAAATGGGGCCAGGCGCCGCGCTTGACACCGCGATCGCGATGTCCAAGGCCCACCACCACGGCATCGCGCCTCTCGTCGTCCCGGTGAGCGTGGACCACATCGAGCACCGGATGTCGGCTCGCATCCGTGGCTTCCCCGTGGACCTGCTGGGCATCGCGGACGTGATCGCCGTCGCCCCCGCCGGGGAGCGCACCATCCGCGACACGAAGACGTCGAAGAAAGCCCCGGCCGGAGCGAGCCATGGTCTCATCATCCCCGATGATCGGAACATCAGCCAGCTTGCGACCTACCGCATCATCGCAGCCGCGAACGGCGAACCAGCCGTCGAGTCGTGGCTGGACTACGTTTGGCCGACGAAAGGAGGGCAGTCCAAACCGTTCCGTGCCGAGATCAACGCGAACGACGTGCGCCTGGTGTTGGAGGACTACGCGGCGCTCGTCAGGGTCTACGAATCGGGCCTCGCCCCGCGCACCGGCCGCGGGACGTGGATCTGCAAGCCGGGGAAGTGCGACTACTACGCGGAATGCGTCCTTGGGGTGTCCCGGGGGCAAGACCTGTGACGCGGGAGCGTCAGGAGGAGGAGGAGAAGATGGAGAACGAGAAGTCCTGGATCATCACCGGAGAGGTTCGGATGGACGAAAGGGGAAGCAGGAGGTATTCGATCAACATCACCCTCCCCGGCCTCAGCCCCATGAACTGTATCCACGTCATCGACGACGATGGGATGTCCAAGATGAGGGACTCGCTTCATCGCGCCGCGAAGGACATCGAGCACCTGATGTCCATCGGCCGCGTGCCCACGAAGAAGGGAAGTAGAAGATGCCGAAGAAGAAGATCATGAAAACCGAGCGCGAGGTGCTTTGCCTCGTCCGCGTGGCCGACGACAAGCACTGCGGGGGATGCAACTGCGGGCATGTGGGGTACTGCTACCGCGGCTTCGACGCGGAGACTATCCCGTTGGCGGGACACGCGCTGAAGCGCGACAAGAAGACCGGCCTGATGCTGCGCCGGAACTCCTGCATCGCCGCCGAGAAGGCCGTCAAGGCGCTGAAGGGAGGGAAGTAGCATGGACAACCCGATCAACCACGATCCGTCCCCGCCGGCCGAGAACCAGAAGCCCGTCGACATCGCCACGGCCTCCATCGCCACGGGGGACATCGTGCTGCCGCACAGCGGCGCCGGCGAGCAGGCGATCCCGACGGCGATCGTCAGCCGGGAGGAGTTCGAGAACTGCATCCCCGCCCGCGCGTTCAAGCTCGACTCCGCCGCCATCCGCGTCATCCGGGAGTTGAAGTGCCCCGGCGCGAACGACCTGGAGGTCATGCACTTCCTCTACATGTGCCACGCCCTCGGACTGAACCCGCTGCTCCCCGGGCAGATCAGCTTCACCGCGTACGCCAAGGACGACGAGGACGGCGAGCGGCGGCGCGTGGTGATGATCGAGATCGGCGGCTACCGGAACCTCGCCGCGCGCACCGGCCGCTATCGCCAGGGAGACCCGCCCGTGCTGGAGTGGGCGGAGAAGTCCGACCACCCCGCGGCCTGCACCGTCTCGCTCTACGAGCGGGTCGACCGCGAATGGGTGCGCCGCGAGCGGAGGTTCATGTGGGAGGAGTTCCGCATGTTCCACGGTCGGGCCATGTGGAAGAAGAACCCGGCCGCGATGTTCCCGAAGACCTGCGAGGTGGCCTTGATTCGGTTCTACTTCTTCGACGGCGTGGCCGGCATCTACACCACGGAGGAGATCGAGGCGCCGGACATCCAGGACGCGATCGACGCGACAAAGCCGAGGACCGAGGCGAAGACGACCTCCCGCATGATCCACGAGCGGACGGTGGAGATGCTGAAGGAGGCGGCGTCCGTCTACGCGAAGGCTGGCATGGACCCGAAGCAGTCGAAGTCCGCCGCAGGTCGCCTCGCTCGCGCGACCAACCCGGATCACGCCGAGTTCGACACCTGGGGCGAGACCGAGATCCAGCGCTTCCGGACCGCCGTGAACGCGCTCGACACCGAGCCGAAGGCCGCCAGCTAGCGCACCGCGTAAAGCCCCACCCCTGCAACCACCGCCGTCGTGATCCCCGCCGCCACGAGGCTCCCTTTGCGCAAACGCTGCCCGTGCCAGCGCGTCGTCGGCGGCCGAAGATCCTGCGGCGGCGGAGCCCCAGGGCCCGGCGGGGTGACGCCCGGATACCACGACCTGAGCGTGTCGGCCACCCACCCGGACCACCTGTCGCAGCGTGTGATCCGGTAGTAGACCCCGGACGCAGTCGACTCCCCCGCCAGATCCATGTACCCGGACACCACGCCGACGATCTCCGGCTTGTTGCTGGCACCAACCGTCACGACGGGGGCCCCGCGGTCCATCGCCGGGCTGTAGGAAACGCCTTCGACGCCGGCCGCCGTGTCCCCGGCGTGGTGGTCGTTGAACGCGACCAGCACCGAGCCGTTCGAGGACACCGACACCCACTTGACCGGAGTCAGAAGCTCCGTGACCAGCCCGTGAGACGGGTAGTGCCCGTACAGCACGGCGTCCGCGAACGAGTACCGGCAGTCGCCGCCCGTGGGACACCGCTCGTCGGGGTGGTTGCGGTAGTAGTCCACGACCTGCGTCCTCGGCGCCAGTCCCATCGGCACCCAGGACGGCTCGACGGTCCCAGCCGCAGCGCGCTCGAGACGGAGCATGGCGATGTCCGACGACTCCTGCGCGACGAGGATGTTCAGATCGAGCGGGTCCGAGTAGGTGACGCCGGAACGCGGCTTGGACGACGCGACCACCTTCGCCCGCCGGCCGACTCCGCCGAGCGCCGCCGGCGCGATGAACGTCAGGTTCGACACCTCGCGCCCCTGGAGCACCCTGGCCGACGTCAGCACGATGTCCAGGCCGATGAGGATGCCCTGCCCGGCGACCTTGTGCCCGACCTCGATGGACTCGTCCAGGATGTACCCGGCGAGGCCCCAGCCCGGAGAACAGATGCGACCCCAATCGTAGCGGCTCCCGGCCATGTCGAGCATCGGGCAGGTCCCCGTGGACCAGAACGGCGGCCGGACGGTCGTGCGGATGTAGGAGTCGATCCAGGCCCGGTCGAACTCCACGAGATCCTTGCTGCTCATGGTGCCCCCCGGGCACTCCTCGGCGTACCGCTCAGCGTAGTGGCCGGAGAGCCAAGCTGCGACAGCGGACAGGGCCCCCAGGACGGCTCCTGTGGCCGCCAGTCCGATCTCTGCACCTCGGACCCATCCAGGGCCGAGGAGAGGAGCCCGGACGCGCCAGACGCGCCCCCGAGCGAGCCTGCGGCGATCCCGACGGCCTGCCAGTCCATGAACGAGTCGTCGTAGTACCGGCAGTCGGGGGACACGGTGGACTCGGCGGCCGAGGGCGGGATGAGGGCGCTGCACCCCACTGGCAACGCCAGGGAGATGGAGAGGGCGGCCAGGAGGGCGCAGACCGAGCGCACGGCCTACTCGTCCATCCCGGGAAGCGGCGGCAGGGGCGGGAGCGGCTCCCGGCGCCGGCGGCCCCGCGGCGGCTTCTGCTCCGGCGGGCCGAACTCCGCGTGCGCGCGGTAGCGGACGAAGCCGTTGGGGTCCGTCACGGAGCCCTTGATCGTCACGTTCGGGGCCTTGCCCTTGGCCTTCCGCTTCTCCAGCTTCCTGACCTCGCGTGTGACCCGGCGCTTGGCGCGTTCCTCGTTCGTGGTCTTGCCGAGGCTGCGGCAGGTTCCGTCCACGCAGACGTGCATCTCGAACTTCTCGCGCATCGGCTACCTCCGTCCCTTGTTCCCTCGGTCCTTGCAGTCCTTGATGCAGTCCCGCAGTTCCTCTCGTCCGCGTTCGATCCGATCGACGAAACGACGAAACGCGGCGTCGCTCGACTTGTCGAAAACCGCGTTGTACCGCCTCATCTGTGCGGCGAGACCCCTTCGTATCCTCTCACAGCGCTGGCACTTCATCGGACTACCTCCCAATACATTTCCGGTACTTGCGACCGAGGATCTTGGCCTGCGCCCTCAACTTGGTGGCGGCGACCGAGTGCTTCGTCGCCTTGTTCCTGAAACTTCGTCGGTGGTCTGGAGAGAAGAACGTGTCCGCGGCGTGCTCGCGGTATCCCTCAGCCATCTCCTTCTCGATCTCGGCCATCCGTTCGAGCGTTGACCACTTGGAGTACAGCCTGTCGCAACCGTTCGGCATCGACCACCTCCACCCGATCATGCCCTACAGCGGCACGAACGGCAAGAGCACGCCTCCGAGAAGGACGGCGCCAACGGCCCGGATCGACCGACCGGGGCGCATCGAGCGCCAGATCCACGGCCGCAAGCGCACGCAAAGCCGCTCGGCCAGTCGGCGATACCCGTCGTTCGTGAAATGGACGTCTCCGACTCCCGCACGGGGAAGACCTTGAGCCAGTGCGTACCCGTCAACGAACCGTGGTCCGAACAAGTCCCGCAGCGCCCTGTTCCGTCTCCCATCGTCATCCTCCGCGAACGGCCCCACGACGATCGCCTCGAACGGCCACGCCTCTTGCGCGTTCGAGATCAGGCCCGCCACGCTGGCCGCGAAGTCCGCCTCCGTCCGACCCGACACGTTCGTCCCGAGCGCCACGACCACGATCCGCGGCTGCCGGAACTCCAGCACCAGCTCCCGGGCCCACCTGTTCGCCTGCCAGTCGGCGGCCGAGCTGCCCGACTTCGAGTAGACGCCGACCCGGCGGGCCCCCTGCATCGCGGCTGCGGGCCCCAGGAACGGGGCCATCCCCTCCATGATGGAGTCGCCGAGGAACAGGACGCTGGTCGCGTAGCCCCTCATCGGGTCACGGTCACCCTGTCGAGCCGGATGCGGTCAGGGTAGACCACGATCCGCGTGTAGCCGGACTCCCCCTCTGTGCATGTCGGATCCGGCTCCGGGTCCACTTCGCAGGCGTAGTGCTTCGGCCCCGAGACCTCGATCACCTGTCGGATGGGGTGGTCCCCGATCTTCCGCTCCAGCGTGGCCCGGACGTGCTCGTGCCCGGAGAGCACCAGGGCGATCCGCCCGAGGGCCGGCCGCATCCGCGCGATGGCCGCAGTGTCGTCGGCGCCACCGTCCTTCACCGACCACAGCGGCTTGTGACGAACCAGGATGCACCAGCGGGCCGTGGAGGACGCCACGCGCTCGTTCAGCCAGGCGGCGTCGTCCGCATCGTCCCGCCACGGGAGCAGGAACAGGTCCACCGTCCCGACCCGGACCTGCCGCGGAAGCTCCCCGAACCGGCGCCGGAAGGCCGCCCGCCCCTCGGCCGTCTCGACATCGTGGTTCCCGCTCGCCGCGTACCAGGGTGCGACCGACCGCACGGGAGCGAACGCCGTGTCCCACCGGAACCTCCACCCGACCTCACCGAACTCCCCGTCCACCACGTCCCCGGCGAGCACGAAGGCCGATGGCCGGGGCTCCGCATCGAGCAAGGAGACCAGGGCGTCGTTCGCGTGGAAGGCGCCGTGCGGGTCGGACAGGAACAGCAACACGGCCTCGGGGCCAGCCTTGAAGATCGGGTCCACCACCCAGGGGGCGATAACCCCGCCGAGCGCCGAGAGCAGGCGCGTGGCCGTCGAGCAGCCGGTTGTTGCGGCGAGCGCCAGCCCGCCGAGCACCGCCCCGACAGCGAGACGGCTGGGACCATTCATCACCAAGCTCGGAGTCTCTTGGAGCCACCAGACGCAACGCCAAGCGCGGACTTGAGGAGAAGGAACAAGCGGATTTGCTCCCTGGACCGATCCATCTCAAGATCGGGAACGCTGATCGGCTCCGGTGCCTCGTCGATCACCTTGAAGACGGTTGTGCCCCAGGTGTAGATCCTGGTGTCCGGTGGTATGGTCCCGATCCCGTAAACGATCCCCAGCCCATGTGTCGCCCACGTCTCCGGTACGTCCTCGTCGAAAGGAGACGGAGGAACAATCATCTCCAGCTTGACGATCTCCGCACGGAACGTGATGAAGGATCTGATGTCGTTCGGCAACTCGGGCAAGAAGCAGAGGTTGCGAATCCTCAGCACGTTCACATCGACTGGGAGGTAGCACAGGATGTCCCTCTCCGGTCGAAGCCACGCGCTAGCGATCGGATCATCCTGTGTCATCACACGAACCTGTGAACTCCCCATGTCTCGCCAGAAGAAGTACACCCCGTGTCTCTTGCTCACGGAGACCAAACTGCCTGCCCTTATCGTTGTCATGCTCTCTCCCCTCAACCGCGCCGCTTCTTCTTCAGGAACGGCCGGTACGACTTCTTCTGGTACTCGCGCTTCTTCTTCAGGAACGGCCGGTACGACTTCTTCTGGTACTCGCGCTTCTTCTTGAGGTTGATGCGGATGGTCTTCGTCGCCCTGGACAGCTTGCCGTTCTTGAGCCGCCGGATGCTGCGGCACTTGCAGACGGACAGGTCGCGGTGGATCTTCTTACAGGCGCAGCGCCAGCGGTCGGCGCGCTCGTTGACCTGCCCCATCGGGCCCGGACCGGACTTGTCCGAGAACTGGAAGGGGAAGAACTTGCTGCCGGCCGGAACGTCAGCCATCGTCCGCTCCTCACCCTGCGACGGCCCCGATCACCACCGCCGTCGCCAGCATCGCCATCCCCGCCGCCATCCCGCGAGCCGACTTCGGGTATGGCCTCGCGGGAACCACCGTCGTCCCGTCCGTCCCAGGCACCGCGACCTTCGCCGCCACCGAGACCGCCGAGTCCGGCGGGATGAACAGCGTGGTCCCCGCGGCGTAGGGGTTTCCGGCCTCGTCGTACGCCTGCTCCGCGAGGATGACGTAGATCCCACCCGGGGCCCGGACGAGCGTGCTGCCCGGCTCGACCTGGACGACTCCCTGCGTCATGCGGACGCGGGCCAGGACCTGCACCGCGAACTTCGGGGCTGGGTCGGGCACCGTGCCGACCGGATGGAAGGTCGCCCCCGCCGGGCAGATGACCAGCGAGTTTTGGCGGAGCACGGGCACGACGCTACTCCGGCGCCGGCTGCGAGTAGGTGACCAGTTCGGACGTCGGGAGCACCGTCAGCGAGTCGCCGTTGAGCGCCGCGATCTTGCCCTTGGCGATGACCCGGTTGACGCCGACCTTCACCACCTTGCCGCCGACCGTGACGTCCGCCGAGCCCAGGTAGCGCACCAACGGCTGCTCGACGATCTTGCCGGCGCGGGGGCCCGTGGTCGTCACCGTCTCCGGTGCGGTTCCCACGAGCAGCTTCGCGCCCTTGCGGATGAAAACTCCCTGGTCCTTCTTGATCTGAAACATGGTCCTTCTCCCTTCACGGTGCCATCCTAGCACCTTCATCCCTGTACCGGAAACTCCCCCGTTCGTGCCCCCTCTCGACGCCCCTCCTCGCGGGAAACGTACCGAAGGAACGCCTCACGAAACTCCGTCGCTGCCCGCATCTCCTCGCGTCTCTGCTCCCGGTCCTCGCGGTGGTGCTCCCTTCGCAGCGCCATGTCCTCCCGAATCGCCTCGGTCAGTTCGTCCACGGCCTCGTTGCACGGGCCGTGGTCGACGCGGGGAGGCGGATCCGACGGCTTCTTCCCGAGAGACAGCTTGGCCGCCGTCTGCCCGCCGAACACCTTGAGCACCCCGATTGCCACCGTCCCGAACGTAGCGATCACGGTGCAGAGTACCGAAATCTCGAAGCCGGTCATCCCGACACCCTCCGCCCCCGCTTGTACCCCGTCGTTTCCACGTCCGACTCACCGCACCAGGACGGCTCCCGCGTTCCATCCCACAGCACGCAGACCTCGAACACCTCACGGCGACCGGCAGGACCGGACTGGACGGACGAGGAGAGCGCGTCCACGACGCCCAACCGGCCGCCGTGAACCTCGCGTACCTCGTCTCCCGTTTCGACGCTCATGGTAGTGCTCCGCCCGGCCCATGCTCCGTATGCGTCACGCGCTGGTCGAGGTGGAGGGTGGAGGTCACGCGGCCGACCTTGCGTGGCAGCGCGTCGCCGTCGTCCAGCTGGCGGCCGAGAGCGTGCCGTTGTACCCGGCGGGGGAT
>Ga0180732_1000898_pt1 | contig 21119 bp, 15 predicted proteins | sample KR11_01MetaG_FD_148674 | JGI IMG/M metagenome (GOLD analysis project Ga0180732, IMG submission 148674) | Groundwater microbial communities from the Olkiluoto Island deep subsurface site, Finland - KR11_0.1 MetaG | ecosystem: Environmental > Aquatic > Deep subsurface > Groundwater | place... | reverse complement strand
CAGCGTCAGGCTCAAATTTTAAGCCTCGAAATACTCAATGTATTCCTGCATTTAAAATTTTCGCCTTCCTTGAACTTGAACAAAATTGAACATTTTTCAAAGGTCTCAGGTTATATCAAACTAGATTTAGATTTAAATACCATATATCAATAGTTAATCAATCAGAAATTTAAAAACTCATTTTCATATAACATTTATCTTTCTGCAAAAAACCGACTTTAGTCGAGCTTCAGGTGTGATACATTAAAAACAGGACACGAAGTGAAGCTTTAGCGCTATCTGTTTGAGCAGATTAGATATCGTTAAGAAAGAACCTTGTTGGATTTTGTTATTGTTTGTTAAGAACTTGTTGAACTGATATTAATGTTTTCATTCGTGGCGAGTTCTTTCTTTATGATATCTTATATGTGAGTTTTTCATGGTTTTAATGTATTATACTTGAAGCGACCTGTATAGTTGATCAGTGATTAATATGGTATGCCTAAAAACCCCTTGACAAACACCCCCCCAAACAGCTAATTAAGCTGCTCAATAATTTATATACAAGAGATAAATCAATTATGCTAAAAATAAATACTACAAATAATATAGAGTCTAAATGCTGGTGGTGGCTCGAATTTGCGGAGATGTCACCGGGACTCCATTAGCTTAATTATAAATAAAAAAGCTTTAAGGACCGTGGGCAGACCCAAAAACCCACGGTTTTTTTATTTTCAAAAGGCCGTGGAAAAGTTCACGGCCTTTTTTATTACATTAAAATTAAAGATAAAGGAGCATTTATGCTTATAAAACAATTCCCAGACAAAGATAAATTTTGCCAGATGGCTGAGTACAGCAACGTAATTCCTGTTTGTGTAGAAATCCTGGCGGATACTGAAACTCCGGTTTCTCTTCTTAAAAAAATTTATAAAAATAAAGGTCCTGTATTTCTCTTTGAAAGTGTTGAAGGAGGAGAAAGATGGGGAAGATACAGCTTTCTTGGCTCTTCGACCCGCTTTCATATAAGAGTATTCAAAAAAGAAGTGGAAATTCAGGGCAACGGCGTCTCTAATAGGGTGCAACATAATGGAAAACCATTGGAAGTCCTTAGAGATTTTATGAGCAGGTACAAACCTGCCAATATGCCTGAGCTTCCGAGGTTTTGGGGAGGAATGGTAGGGTATTTGACGTATGAAATGGTTTCCTTTTTTGAAAAAATCCCGAATATGCTGCCGGAAAATAAACCGCTTGCTCATTTTATAATACCGGATGAGCTCATCATCTTTGATAATATCCGCAATACTTTTTTCGGTATAGTAATTGCCTTTCTGGATGAAAAGCAGAATCCCGGTGAAACTTATGAGGAGGCTATAAATAGAGTCCATACTTTACTTGAATCGATGAACAGCGATCTGCCGGATAATAATATCCAGAATAGTCAAGCGGAATACAATCTGACTGCTCAAATGGAAGCAGACACTTTTCGATCAAACGTAAAAACAGTAAAAAAATATATCCATGAAGGAGAAGTAATTCAAACAGTAATATCTCAGCCCTTTATCTGCGAAACTCCTCCTGACCTCTTGAAACTGTATCGAGCTCAACGATATATTAATCCCTCGCCTTATATGTTCTTTATGCATCTGGATGATATTGCACTTGTCGGCTCTTCACCGGAAACAATGGTAAGGCTGGAAAACAAAGTCGCTACCCTTCGCCCTATTGCCGGAACGCGACCCAGAGGAAAAACCGAGCAGGAAGACAGAATGCTTGCAAATGAGCTGCTTCAGGACGAAAAAGAAAGAGCAGAACACCTTATGCTGGTAGATTTAGGACGCAATGACCTCGGACGGGTTGCAGAAGTTGGTACGGTTCAGGTTACGGATCTTATGATTGTCGAAAGATATTCTCATGTAATGCACCTTGTATCCAACATATGCTGTGATCTGCGTTCTGATTATGATGCATGGGATCTTCTATCAGCCTCATTCCCTGCCGGAACTTTATCAGGTGCTCCTAAAGTAAGAGCGATGGAAATCATCGCAGAACTGGAACAGGAACCCAGAGGACCGTATGGAGGCGCAGTTGGATATGTTTCTTTTCACGGCAATATGGATCTGGCGATTACCATAAGAACCGCCACTATTGAAAACGGACGGCTGACCGTACGAGCAGGCGCAGGAATAGTCGCTGACTCCGATCCTGAACGGGAACGAGTTGAAACTGTCAATAAAGCAATGGCAATACAAAAGGCTCTACAGCTATTACAGAGAAGCATCTCATAGGAGGAACGACATACATGATCGTAATGATTGACAACTATGATTCATTTACATACAACTTGGTACAGTATATTGAGCAGCTTGGCACGCCGGTTAAAGTATTCAGGAATGATGTGCTTTCTATTTCTGATCTTATTGCCATGAAACCCTCAGGAATAGTTATATCACCAGGGCCGGGCAGACCTGAAACAGCAGGAATATCGCTCTCGGTTGTTAAGCATTTCTCCGGCCTGGTACCAATCCTTGGTGTGTGTTTAGGGCATCAGACCATTGCTGTTGCTTTTGGTGGAAAAGTAATTTCAGCCAAACAGTTAATGCATGGAAAGACCTCCATAATAAAGGCTGACGGAAAGACTCTGTATCAGGGTATACTAAAACCATTTACAGCCATGCGTTATCACTCTTTATCCGTATCAAGAGAAAATCTGCCTGATTGTCTGGAGATAAGTGCAGAATCCGATGATGGAGAAATCATGGGCATCAGACATCTAAAACATCCAACAGAAGGAATCCAGTTTCATCCTGAATCCATTATGACGCCTGTCGGAAAGCGTATTTTAAGGAGTTTTCTTAAAATTACAGAAAATTTTAACCTAAGTTGAGAGTCCAAAGTTCTGACGTCATGCCGGTCCCGGATCGGGGTCCGGGATGACGGATCCGGCATCCAGTTTCATTATGCTGTTGCAATTATTCTGGATTCCGGCTTTCGCCGGAATGACAGAAAGGGGAATAGCCATTATGTTTCGCGATAATCTTCAAAAAATTGTTCAGAGAAATGATCTTAACGAAGCTGAAATGTCTCAAATGATCACTGAAATATTTTCAGGTAACGTCACCGACGCCCAGATCGGCGCGTTTATGGCTGCTTTAGCCACAAAAGGCGAAACCTTTGAAGAGCTGGCCGGAGCAGCTCGAGCCATGCGCAGAAAAGCTCTGCGCATTCAGGTCTCAGCCCCCAATGTGGTGGACACATGCGGGACAGGTGGAGATGCTGCTCAAACTTTTAATATTTCAACCACAACTGCTTTCGTTGTTGCAGGTTGCGGCGTAACTGTAGCAAAACACGGGAATCGTTCTGTCTCAAGTAAATGCGGCAGTGCGGATCTTCTTGAAGTTCTGGGAGTAAAACTGGATACAAATCCTGAAATAGTGGAAGAAGCAATTCAGGAAATCGGCATTGGCTTTCTATATGCGCCTCTTTATCATGGAGCAATGAGATATGCTGCCAAAGCAAGAAAAGAAGTTGGACTGCGCAGTATTTTCAACATGCTGGGGCCTCTAACAAATCCCGCTGCTGCAAATTGTCAGCTTCTTGGAGTCTATGCGCCTCAGCTAACCGAAATGTTTGCTTATGCTCTCAGGATGCTTGGCACAAAATGCGCATTTGTCGTACATGGACACGACGGGTTGGACGAAATTTCAGTCTGTGCTCCAACACGCATATCTGAACTCAAAGATAATCTTGTAAATACTTACGATATAACCCCTGAACAATTTTTTGAAAAAAGAGCTCATCCGATAGATCTTGAAGGAGGAAATCCTGAGACTAATGCTAAAATAACCAGAAGAATTCTTGAAGGAGAAAAAGGCCCGAAACGCGATGTGGTGTTGATCAATACCTCAGCGGCACTTGTTGCAGCAGGAAAAGCAAAAGATTTCCCGGAAGGAATAAAGCTTGCTGAAAATTCCATTGACGAAGGAGCTGCCATAGAAAAACTGGAAGAGCTCGTTCGTTTTACACAGGAAAATGGATAAATGGGAAAAGACTTTTTAGAAGCAATAGTTAAACATAAAAAAGAAGAAATCGCAGAAGCAAAAAAACTTATTCCAGAAAGTCAACTGCGCAAGGATGCTTTTATATCTATTAAAAGACGGCCGTTTATTGAAAAACTTGAGAAACCAGGTCCCTCAGGAGTTAACATCATTGCTGAAATCAAACGCGCATCTCCCTCTAAGGGCGACATTTGTCCAGACCTGAATCCGGCAGCATATGCTCAGGAATATGAAAAGGGAGGAGCGGCTGCCATATCCGTGCTTACGGATCAGTCTTATTTTAAAGGCAGTTCTGATGACCTGAAAAAAGCGCGTGAGTCATCAACCCTGCCTGTACTTCGAAAAGACTTTTTGATCTCTTCATATCAGATTTACGAATCTTCAGCCATGGGAGCAGATGCAGTGCTTCTTATAGCCCGTATTCTTTCAGGGGAACAATTGCGTAATTATTTAAAACTCTGCAATGAACTCAAACTCGATGCTCTTGTGGAAATACACTCAGAAAAAGATCTTGAAGCAGCAACGCAGGCAAAGGCAAGGCTGATCGGCATTAACAATCGAAACTTAAGTTCTTTTGAAACAAATATCGACACCGCTATCAAACTTGTATCACTTCTTGAGCCATATCAAATAGCTGTTGCTGCCAGTGGAATACAAAACAGAGATGATATTGTTAAGAATCAGCAGGCAGGTATATGGAATTTTCTTATCGGAGAAAGCCTTGTGAGGGCTGAAAACCGCCAGGTATTTCTAAGATCTCTCATGGGATGAAACCTTTGCAAAACTCAAAAATTCATAACTGTCCCCAGGTTAAGGTGTGTGGTCTGACCAGAGTTGAGGAAGCTGTAGGATGTGCCGACCTCGGGGCAAATGCAATCGGATGTGTCTTTTTCCCAAAAAGTCCAAGGCATTTGTCTGAAATTCAGGCAAAAGAAATTTCTATGGCCTTACCTTCAGAAGTAAAAAAAGTGGGTGTATTTGTTAATGAGAGTTTCCCGAATATAATGCATAAGGTTGAATTCTGTCGCCTTAACGCCGTTCAGCTTCATGGCCGGGAATCACTTGAGCTTGTAAGCAAACTTCGGAAAGAAAATCTTCTTGTAATAAAGGCTCTGTTTATAGAAGGAAAGCCGACCCTGGATGAAGCAGAAACTTACGAAGCATCAGCATTTCTGGTGGAATGCGGCAGGGGAGTTCTGCCGGGAGGTAATGCGATAGAATGGGACTGGAAAAAAGTTAAAAGCTTTGGCAATAAATATCCCATGATCCTGGCCGGTGGTCTGGCGCCCGAAAATATTTCTCATGCTGTATCGGTCAGCATGCCGGATGCTGTGGACGTCAGTTCAGGCGTAGAGTCCGCCCCGGGCCAAAAAGATCTTGGCAAAGTAAAGTCCTTTCTGAAAGCAGTTTCTATGTGCGAACTAAAGAAAACCCTTAGGAAAATTTTTTAAAAAAGGATGCAGTGCAACGCAGAAAATGAACTTTTTACGAAGCCGTCAATTACAAAGAACTTCCTTCACAACCATCGAAGTATCAATATTATCTTGATGATATACATCACAGACCTCGGCGGTATTACATAGTATAATTCTTTTTACTTTCAAGTTAAAATCTTTAAGCGCCGAAAAGAACTTTTTATAGGTTGCGGGTTTTGTCTCAAGATAAATACCATATCCTTCAATTAAATGAAAAACTTTTGCAAAATGGTGTATCAACAGATAAAAACAAGCTGCTGAAAGATATTTGCAATGAGGCTGTTTATACAGTTCAGGACAAAACCTTCCCACATTAATTTGTTTAGCGAACCTGTTTAAAGACAATACCAGGGCATACGAGATTTGTTCATGTGTGTTTTTGTCTGTGATAAAATATTCAATACAATCAGCTTCTTTACAGTAAGAAATTTCATATCTTCTCAAAAGTATAGGGATATTTTCTTGCACAAATTTTGATAATGGCAAACTAATTTTCCTCCTAAGCCGTATTTTTCATGAATATTTCAATCGTTTCTCAAGCTCCCGCTTTAGCTGATCTTTGGCAGGTTGTGCCTGCCTGAATACATGCTCAGCCTTATAAAATTCCAGAACACGGACATCCGAAATATCAGGCGCTATATATATATCAGGGCGTGCAGCGCGCAGCTTCTCCCTGGTTATACTTTTTTCCATTATTTGAAAAGTGTTAAAAATAGCATCTCTTAAAGATGGCATTAAGCCCGGACCTGCTGTACGGTGTCCAATTACATCGATCGCAATAGTTAAATCGCAATCGCCAGGTAATATATCGAAAGGTACAGGATTAACAGCACCACCATCTATTAAGACCTGATCACCCATCAATACTGGTGCAAAGATACCAGGTAGAGACATGCTGGCCTGTAAAGCGGAAACAAGTTCACCGCTTTTAAGGATTATTTCTTCGCGTGTCCAAAAGTTTGCCGCTACAACGAATAAAGGGATATCAAGCTCCTCAAATGTTCGTGCGGAAATAGACCCAAACAAAAAATTGATAAAATTTTCAGCTTTTAGTAAACCAGCCCCATCAAACTGCGGCATAATGAAATCAAGCCACTTCAGGTTAAAAACATTTTTAATGCTATTACGTTCCGGAACTGTCAATGTGTTTAACAATTCTCGCAATTCCTTACCTGTCATGCCCGAACAGTAAAGTACACCTGCTATTGCGCCGATGCTACTACCACTAACGTAGGCCGGCTTAAGTCCCAGCTCATCTAGGGCTTCCAGCATCAAAACATGAGCCAATCCTCTGGCGCCACCAGCGCCTAAAGCTATACCGATCTTTTCCATTTGTTTACCATTTCGTATTTGTTCACCACAGAACGCACAGAGTACGCAGAGTAAACTATTTTGTTTCGTAACAATCCTTGAGAGTCCAAAGTTCTGCCGTCATGCCGGTCCCGGATCGGGGTCCGGGATGACGGATCCGGCATCCAGCTTTAGGATAGGTGGATAGACTAAAGTCCGAAGGCTAGTCTTCAGTCTTCAGCCTTCAGCCTTTCACCTTCAGCCTTCTTCTATATTGGAATTTTTCTGATCATTTATTAAACGTTCTCCAGCCCCTCCCTTTAGGGTTATTGTTTTTCTATCCCAGGATATTTTATCTTTCATTTCCTCTGTGCGCATTTCGCAGAGATGTTTGCTGCAAATAGGACAATCCGGATGAATGCATGGATCCATGTGAATAAGAACGCTTGCTTTTCCCTTAAAATATTTAATAATAATATTTTCAAGTTTTTTCGACTCATTATGAGCCTTTTCTAAGCTAAAATCACGGGGGAGTATTAAATGCAAATCAAAATAGATATGGTTCCCTGAACGCCAGGCCCTGAGCTCATGGACATCAATCCATGTATCTTTTCTGTGTTGGGCGAGCACGCCTGATACTTCTCTGAGAAGACCAGGATCAGAGGTATGCATAAGGCCGGCAAAAGAATCTCTGACCAGCTTTCCACCTGTAAAAAGGATATTTACCCCTACAGCGCAAGCAACAGCACCATCCATCCAGTGCCAACCTGTCAACTGGACTAAATAAAGGCCCAATATAACTCCTCCGGAGGTATAAACATCCGTCAGCAAATGTTTCCCATCTGCTACAAGTATTAATGAACTGGTATGCTTACCAACCCGAATAAGCACAATACCCATAATTAGGTTTATTATACTGATACCAAGCAGCATTAAGAGCCCGTCTCGAAGGTAAGAAAGTTCCTGGGGATTGATAATGCGGGATAATCCAAGCTTGAAAATACCAAAAGATGCAAAAATAATGAGTGCACCTTCAAAACCGGCTGAAAAGTATTCAATTTTACCATGGCCGTAAGGATGACTCTCATCAGGTGGTCTGGCTGCGAACAGTATGCTGGCAAGTGCAAATGCGCTGGCGACAATATTTATTATAGACTCAAGGGCATCTGACAAAATTGCAGAAGATTGTGTGAGGCGATAGACATAGAACTTTGCAGCCATCAGCAAAATGCCGACAATAAAAGACAAACTTATTGCAATAAGGCGAGCCTTTAGATGGTTTCTCTCGTGAAATCTTATTTCATTCTGCCCTTTTATCATCATCTGAGGCTTCTTATAAATTCACCAACAGCCCCGATCCCCTCTTTTTCAACCAGCCTTATAGTCTGGGTACCAATAACCGCAATATCTGTTTTTCCTTTTAAAAAGTCTATATCATTTTTATCTTTCACTCCAAAACCAAGAGCTAACGGAAGATCAGTTGCCCTGCGGCATCTTCCAAGATATTTCTCCAAATGCCCTGAAAAGTCTGTTTCCAGGCCTGTTACTCCTTTTCTTGCCACGCAGTAAATAAAACCCCGGCCAAAAGATGCAAGGTAATTCATGCGTTCGTCCGTAGTTGTGGGAGAAAAAATAAAAATTGGATCAAGATTATATTTTTTCATTGCATCAAGATAATCCTGCCCCTCTTCTGGTGGAAGGTCAGGTACTATTGCGCCTTTTATACTTCTTTCAGCCATTGCAGCGGCAAATCTATCAACCCCATATTTAAAAAGTATATTATAATAGCTCATAAAAAGAAATGGAATATCAAATGATTGTGTCACATTTTGGGCAAAATCCAGACATTTTTTTACTGTGCTTCCCCCTGCCAGGGATTCCTGATTTGCATGAAGTATTACCGGGCCGTCTGCAATGGGTTCGGAAAAAGGTATCTGCAGCTCCATCAGATCAACACCGGCATTAACCATTGCCTCGATTATTTTATAACATTCATCAAATGAGGGGTATCCGAGGACAATATGGGTCATCAGCAGTATTTTCTTTTCTATAAGCCTGCTTTTAAGGTATGACTCAAGCATTATACTCCTCCGCTTTTTTCTTGATAAACTCCTTCCAATTCGGGTCATCAAAGGCATCCGCAACGGTAAATATGTCCTTGTCCCCTCTTCCGGACTGATTGATCAGTATAATATCTTCTCTGGACAGTTCTGGTGCTTCCTTGAATGCCTGAACAAATGCATGAGCTGACTCCAGAGCAGGTATCAGCCCTTCCTTTTTTATCGTAAAAGACATTGCGTCAACCACCTCCCTGTCAGTAGCAGACTCAAATCTTACCCTGCCGGATTCCTTAAGATATGCCAGAATGGGCGAAACTCCCACATAATCCAAGCCTGCTGCCACACTGTGGGTCTCTTTCATCTGTCCATCACTGTTTTGAAGAAAATACGTTTTATATCCCTGGGCAACTCCTATGCTCGCATCTTTAGAGGAGAGCCTGGCTGCGTGCAAGCCGGAATCAAGCCCGCGTCCTCCAGCCTCAACACCTACCAGCTCTACAGGATCATCCAAAAATCCTTTGAATATACCCAATGCATTTGAGCCGCCTCCCACGCAGGCATAAATGCGGGAAGGAAGTTTGCCCTCTTTTTCCAGTATCTGTTTTCGCGCTTCTTTCCCTATAATTGATTGAAAATAAGAAACCATCTCAGGAAAGGGATGCGGCCCGCAGGCAGTGCCCAGAACATAGTGAGTTGTATCCATATTGCCTACCCAGTCGCGGAAAGCTTCATTTATAGCATCCTTCAATATCCGGGTTCCTTCTCGAACCGGTATCACTTCGGCGCCAAGTCTTTCCATCCAGAAAACATTAGGACGCTGCCTCTGGACATCGACCTCTCCCATATATATGGTGCATTTAAATCCAAATTTCGCAGCCATTGTTGCGGTTGCCACGCCATGCTGTCCAGCTCCTGTCTCTGCAATAACACGTGTCTTCCCCATTCTCTTTACCAGAAGCCCCTGCCCCATAACATTATTTGCCTTATGTGCGCCTGTATGATTCAGATCCTCACGCTTTACATAGATACGTGCACCATTGAAGTGATTTGTAAGGTTTTCGGCAAAAGTAACAGGCGTCGGCCTGCATGAATACGTTGACATTATATCAGTATATTCCTTCCAGAAAGAAGGGTCGTTTTTTGCTTTAATAAACTTATCTTCGAGATCATCGAAGGTTGCGACAAGGACCTCAGGAAGATAAGCCCCTCCGAACCCGTCATAGTAGCCTCGATCAATCATCTGATATTCCTCCTATTAGCTGAGAGCCTGTTTGAAAACTGATGAATTGGCTGCAAAAACGTGAAAATGGTTCAAATCTTCCCCAATTTTCAGCCAATAGGCTGGCTATTAACCTCAAATTTGAAAAAATTTGACCTCATCCTCACACTTTTTCGCTTCAATTCCCTATTTTTCAAACAGGCTCTGAGAAAATACAAACCGGTCGGTTCGACAAAAAAGTTCAGAATATATTGCGTTCTTTGCGTGTTCAAAGTGGAGAAACCGCTTTACCGTTAGTATGGGTATGTCCGAAGATATATTCAGGTTTTTTGCTTTTTCCCCTGTTAAATACCCGATTCTGAAGTTCTGTTTCCCGCCTGCCGGACGCATATAATATTGTGCCTCGACTATCTCTGAAAGAGAGCGGCCCTGAAGATTAAACCGCTCTATACCTGAAAATAAAGTCGCATGCAGATAAATATCCTCTATCAGAACCGGCATATCCTCAACCCTGCTGAGTCTTGAAAAAAAATAGGCATCCGTGCCTGAAAAAGGATTCTCAGAATCATTTTCAATGGTCTCCAGACGGATATCTTCTATTATCTGCGTTTTTATTGATATCCCCTGTTTGTGAAAAGATGAAATTGTCCCTGCAAGAGAAAAAAGATCAACCTCTTTCCGGCTTTCTCCTACAAAAGTTCCAGAACCCCTCTTTCTTACAAGCATAAGCTTGCGAACCAGCAGATCTGTGGCCTGCCTGGCAGTCGGACGACCGATGCCATAGGTCGCTGCAAGGCTGTTTTCAGAAGGAATCCTTAAGCCGGGCGGATATTCTCCGGAACGTATTTTTGCAAGAATTATATCAGCCAACTGATGGTATAATGGTATGGGAGACTGTGAATTTAACATATGTTAAGGCTTTAGCATTTTTAAATATTATTTTTTGACAGGATTTACAAAATATTCAGGATTTAAATTATCGAAACTTTTCTTGTTAATCCAAATATAGATCCTTATACCTTGATACACACCTTCTTCGTGTTGTGATTATATTTTATGATTTACTGGATAGCTACAATGAGAGTTGGCTTTGTTTGTGCATTTAAAATAAAATCTCGTTTATCCCTGGCCCAGACCGAACACATTGTCTTAAACGAGTTGATTCAGGCGTATAATACCAGAGTAAACTTAATATCTAAAGCAAGTCGGATAGCACCAGGGCAGGCCTGTTATCCTGTCTGATTCTTTTTCAAAAGATTAAATTATTACATCATATTTGACAAATATAATCAAATTAGTAAAGTTGTCAAGACAAATTTTACAAAAATGACCTATCCAAACAATATGCTAATCAGTTAGTACTACAGCGTCACTTTTTAACGTCATGCCCGCGAAGGCGGGCATCCAGAACCCCAGTTATATCTAAAAATAAACTGGATTCCCGCTTTCGCGGGAATGACAATAGAAATAAATATCTGATACAATTTAGGTCAAATTTCAAGCTGTTAGCAATAAAATGTCGCTGTAGTATTAGGTGGATAGAGGATATATAAAGTAAATAGGCTGAAGAATGAATAACTCATTAAAAGGAGCGCTTTTATCGGGCGTGGTATTTCCAGCAGGTTATTCTAAAACATTATAACCAGTGGGTTGTCTTGATGCTTAGGGTTTTAGCCGGCATCGGGGGCTTTCCGCTTATACGAGATATCCTATCTTAACAGATAGTTCCATGCCGGTATAATTTCCAGTTTTTTCTTCCCTTCCTCCAGCAACCCCTCTTCTTCCATAGTTACTATTGTTGATTTTTGAAGATTGAGTTCTTCCATAGCATGGATAAGCGATAAAATTTCACGTTTCTTGGTCAATGGATCATTCAAAGAAAAACAGACCTGAACAAGATGTTTATTGCGATCTTCATCTAACCATATGAAATCAATCTCGCGTCCACTTTTAGTTCTGTAATAATAGAGTTCTTCTGTTTGACGTCTCAGGTGAACAAAAATGATATTCTCAAGCAGATGACCTTTATCAGCCAGTATACCTGGAGCAATGGAAGTTGTCATGGAATGGTCGATAGAATAGATTTTTTTTACATTTGCATTTTGCTTTGAAATGGAGGGACTGAATATTTTTAAAGAAAAGAGAAAATAGGCATCCTGGAACCAGTTAATGCACGAAGAAACAAAAGCCTTGCTAACCTTATATCCAAGAGACTTTAAATACTCGGTAATCCGGTTAACCGAGTAAAGAGAGGCGCTCGAGGAAATCAGTCTGTATCCTGCCTGTATAACCGCCTGAGGATGTATAGCGTTAAATCTTTCAATAATATCACGATGCAGAATCGCTTTATAATATTCCTGATGAATTATTATGCGGATTTTGTCGGTTACATCCCGCACTTCAGGGAAGCCCCCTTTTTGGAAATATTCATCAAAGCATTTTTTAAGGATGAGTCGATTTCTGGAAGTCAATTTCTTATAATCAACCCCCTTATAATCAACAAACTCCTTAAAAGAAAAAGGGAATAATTCCCATACAATAGATCTTCCACGCATCTGTGTTGCAACTTCTTTTGAAAGCATTTTAGCTGAAGAGCCGGAGATAAAGACAGAGCACTTTTCAGTACGCAAAATCCGATCAATAAACGGCTCCCAGTTTTGGGCTTCCTGTATTTCATCAAAAAAACAGTAAATCTCTTCAACTCCCTTTTTTTCAGGGTAAAGAGAATAGTAAGCCTCCATGATCAAAGATAAGTTGCCATGCTTTAGCTCTGTCAGGCGGTCGTCAAAAAAATTCATATATAATATGTTTTCACGACTGACGTCCTTCTTCTCCAAATCATCTATAATCTGATAAAGCAGCGTTGATTTCCCGCAACGCCTCACACCAATGCATACAAAGACCTTTCCCCTTACCAGTTCATAGGATAGATGCCTCTTTATCCCTGTGTCCAGTATTTCGCTTTGAAAATTGAGAATTATTTCTTTTAATGTTTCAAACAAGTTATTTCGCTCCAAAATATTTCCCAAATTGGTTATTTTGTTTACCGATTATGCGAAAAATCAGTAACTATAATTACCAGTTGTAAAACCACTTGTCAAGTAATTGCTTTTGACTTATCTAAACAATAAGTATAAATAGTTATAATTACTCAGGTAGATAGACTGAAGGTAGAAGGCTGAAAGGATATCATGAAGAAATCATTAAAAGGAGCGTTTTTATCAGGTTTGGTATTTCCAGGCATCCACCACTTCCGATAGCCTCATATTCAATCTCGCCCTGTTATTGATAATTCTCTGCTGGATTATTGGGGTCGTTGACGCTTACAGAATTGGAAAGAAAAAAGATAGTGGCTTAATTGTCAAGCCTTAATTCACAATTCAAGTTTGACGCCAAGTTCCACAATCACTTGTTAACTGGTTGATACCATGAGTATCTCGCAGGGAAGATATTATCAATCAAGAACACTTTGGGCAACAGCCCGTTAATGGGTGACCCCCATAGTTCAATCGCTTTTTAAAAAGGACTAAACTGTTACCTTTCTTATCCGGTTTTAAAAAAAACTTGACATTTAAATTATTACCCCTATTATCTACGATAGTTTTGACGTACGTTAATTTGATCGCACTTTTGGTGCAGGAGGTTAGATATGAAACCAAACCCAGGGGGAATAATCACTGGTGATGCCATTATTGACAGAGAGCAAGAGATTGATTCAATCTGGCAAGCATTACAAGGCAAAAGCGTTGTGTTAACATCGGAAAGGCGTGTGGGTAAAAGCAGCGTCCTCAGAAAAATGAAAGCAAACCCCAAAAACGGATGGACGCCGATTTTGTATTGGGTTGAATCGAAAGGGCATCCAATCGAATTTGTAGAGGGTTTATATGATCTTATTTTAGAAGAGGGTGTACTTAAGGATAAATTTCAAAGCTTGAAGAAATATTACAAAAAATACGCCGGTGGAGAGCAAATCGGAAGTTGGAAACTGCCCCAAATTAAAGAAAACTGGAAAACGTTATTAGAATCAACAATTGAAGATATAAGCAATTCAAACGAAAAAGTGCTTTTGATGTTTGATGAACTTCCTTTAATGCTTTATCATCTTATATATTCTCCGAATCGTGGTCCAGATATTGGCATGGAGTTTTTAAATACCTTAAGGGGAATTCGAAATAAATACGAACCTACTCAAAAAATCAAATTTATTTTCTGCGGCTCCATTGGAATCCATCTCGTGATAAAGGATTTAAAGAAAAATTTCGCATATAATGCCGATCCTATCAATAACATGGAGATTATAAATTTAAGCGGGATGTGCGACAGCGGCGCGAAACTATTGTGCGAAAAATTGTCAGAAGACGAAAACTATCAGTTTGATGATATGGCCGGAATTTTTGATTATATAGGTAAAAGCACAGACAACTTACCGTTTTATATTCAGCATGTATTTGCATATCTTCAAGATTTAAACGAGAAAACAATCACCGAACAATTGATTGATGACGCGATTGCATCTCTTTTAAATGATCCGAAAGACGTTGGTTTTTTTAATCATTACATAGATCGGATTAAAACATATTATGATGAAGGCATTAAAACACTGTCACTGTTTATTTTGGATAAAATTTGCAAGAAGGAAGATTACTGGCAAGAAGATGATATCATAAACCTGGTTAAAACCCATGAGGAAATTGATGATGAAACCGTCAAAGAAGCTTTAAACCTCCTTTGGGGCGATCATTACCTTGTAAGAAACATAAAAGACGGTAAAAGATTTTACAAATTCAAATACTCCATCTTACAAAATTGGTGGATTACAAATAGAGGTTAAGTCATGGATAAAGGTTTAAATTATTTACAAACATTTAATCCGGTTGAATCAAAACCCGAATTGCTGGAACACACCCTTGTAGGACGAAAAGACCTTGTTGACAGATTAGAGGAACTTGTCATCGAAAGCACCCAAACCGGCAATAAACTCCAGCGATTAATTATCGGTTCCAGGGGCAGCGGCAAAACCCACGCGCTGAAAGTTTTGCACAACCGAATTTTCAATAGAAGAGACCTTGTCGACAATTTAGTTATCGCTTACTTGTGTGAGGACGAATATGGCGTTGCTACATTTTTAGATTGGATTATACGCATATTACGTTCATTTATCAGATGGGACCCAGAAAAAGCCGCTTATCTCGAAAATGAGATTGAAAAACTTAAAAAAGTGCACAAAGGAGAATGGGAAAAAATAGCCGCAAATCTTTTATTAAATTATATAAAAGGAAAAACATTACTAATTATCGTGGAGAATATTGGAAATATTTTCCACAAAAAAAAAGGTTTTGGCAAAAAAGGACAGCAAAAATTCAGGGATCTTATTCAGCAGTACCCATTTTTTATAATAATGGCATCAAATCAGGCTTTATTTGAAGACATTCAAAAAGAAGACATGCCGTTTCATAATTTTTTTAAGATTATACATTTAAGAAAATTGTCTCTTAAAGAAACGTTCTTTTTTTTAAAAACTATTGCCGAATGGGACAAAAACACAAAATTACTGCCCTTTTTAGATACGCATGAAGGCAGAGGCCGAATTAAAGCAATCTATGATTTAATTGGCGGCAACCACCGTCTTCTAGTTACTTTCTATCATTTTCTAAAAACCGATTTTATAAACAAGCTTTCTGAATCGTTTATGAAAACCATAAACGATCTTACCCCATATTATCAAAGCATGATGGATAGTTTGACCGCTCAGCAACAAAAAATTGTTCAATACCTGTGTCAAGTCAGAACCGCCACAAACGTCAAAAATATTTCAGAAAACTGCTTTAGTACTCAGAACACAATTTCCAAACAGATGATAAACCTTATAAGATTAAAATATGTGGACGCAATCCCCTCGGGGAGAGAAACCTTCTATGAGTTATCTGAACCACTGCTGAGAATTTGTAATGAGGTAAAAGAGAATAGAGGTGGTCCCATTAAACTGTTTATTGATTTCCTCGGGAATCTATATTCAGTGGAAGAAATTAAAAGAAAATACATGCATTATCATATACTTTATAAAATTTTAGAAAAAGAAGCTCCCTCTGATTTTTACGAGGAACATTTATATTATAAGGAAACCATAAAGCGATATTTTCCTGGTCTTTTAAAAACTTTCCAAATTGATACGTTTGAAGGAGCGCCAAAAGATGAACAGATCAAGACCTATATCGAAGATCTTGAAAAATCTGGAATATACACTGAAATATTAAAATTTACATCAAAGATTCAAGAAAAAGACAGATATATTCTTTTAAAAGAAGCTTCAGCATATAGAAAAACTGGAGATATTGAAAAGGCTATTGAAACAGCTAAAAACCTTTTAAATAAAAATGAAAAAGATATAGATGCTTTGTTAATGCTCGCTGAAGCTTATCAGCAAAATGATAAGCTTAATGAATCCAATAAATATTTTAATAAAGTACTAGAAAATGATGAAAAAAACATAAAAGCTTTGGCCGGCATTGGGAAAAACTTGTTTATAGAAGAAAAATATGAAGAAGCAAAGACCTCATATATCAAGGCTATCGATCTGGACAAGGAAAACGCAGATGCTATTGAGGCTTTAGGAGTTGTGTTCGGCAACCAAGGAGATCACCAGCAGGCTTATAACAGCTTTAAAGACCTGACCGATTTAAAACCCGAATATTCGCATGGATGGTGGCTTTTGGGAAGGGCTCAGGAAAATCTTAACAATATTGAAGAAGCAAAGACCTCATATATCAAGGCTATCGATCTGGACAAGGAAAACGCAGATGCTATTAAGGCTTTAGGAGTTGTGTTCGGCAACCAAGGAGATTACCAGCAGGCTTATAACAGCTTTAAAGACCTGACCGATTTAAAACCTGAATATTCGCATGGATGGTGGCTTTTGGGAAGGGCTCAGGAAAATCTTAACAATATTGAAGAAGCAAAGACCTCATATATCAAGGCTATCGATCTGGACAAGGAAAACGCAGATGCTATTGAGGCTTTAGGAGTTGTGTTCGGCAACCAAGGAGATTACCAGCAGGCTTATAACAGCTTTAAAGACCTGACCGATTTAAAACCTGAATATTCGCATGGATGGCGGCTTTTGGGAAGGGCTCAGGAAAATCTTAACAATATTGAAGAAGCAAAGACCTCATATATCAAGGCTATCGATCTGGACAAGGAAAACGCAGATGCTATTGAGGCTTTAGGAGTTGTGTTCGGCAACCAAGGAGATTACCAGCAGGCTTATAACAGCTTTAAAGACCTGACCGATTTAAAACCTGAATATTCGCATGGATGGCGGCTTTTGGGAAGGGCTCAGGAAAATCTTAACAATATTGAAGAAGCAAAGACCTCATATATCAAGGCTATCGATCTGGACAAGGAAAACGCAGATGCTATTGAGGCTTTAGGAGTTGTGTTCGGCAACCAAGGAGATCACCAGCAGGCTTATAACAGCTTTAAAGACCTGACCGATTTAAAACCCGAATATTCGCATGGATGGCGGCTTTTGGGACAGGCTCAGGAAAATCTTAACAATATTGAAGAAGCAAAGACCTCATATATCAAGGCTATCGATCTGGACAAGGAAAACGCAGATGCTATTAAGGCTTTAGGAGTTGTGTTCGGCAACCAAGGAGATCACCAGCAGGCTTATAACAGCTTTAAAGACCTGACCGATTTAAAACCCGAATATTCGCATGGATGGTGGCTTTTGGGAAGATCTCAGGAAGGACTTAATAAAATTGAAGAAGCCAAGACCTCATATCTCAAAGCTATCGATCTGGATGAGAAAAACACAGACGCTATTCAATATTTAGGCATTGTGCTCGGCAATCAAGGCGATCATAAGCAGGCCTATAACTACTTTAAAAGGTTGACCGATTTAAAACCTGATTATTCACATGGATGGTTTATTTTGGGTTGGTCTCAGGAAGGACTTAATAAAATTGAAGAAGCCAAGACCTCATATATCAAGGCTATTGATCTGGATAAGAAAAATACAACTGCAGTTTCATATCTTTCTGGTCTATTAATGAAAGAAAATAGTTTTGAAAAAGCCCTGAGTTATATTGACAAAGCATTAAAAGAAACTCCAATAGATTCTCAATTGTTAAACATGAAAGGAGAAATATATAGAAAAAGTGATCAATTTGAAAAAGCAGTATCTTTTTACAAACAAGCAATACAAGCAGGGTCTAAATCTCAGCATCCTTCTTTTAACCTTGTTTCATGTTATTTGGGATTAAATGACATTACTAATGCATTGTCGCAACTTGAAAAGTCATTAAAATTAGCCAATGAAATAAATCTTACTGACCAAACAATTCAAAATTTTGAGGAAAATACCATAACTCTTTTTATTCACGTGTATAGAGAAAGCATTCCTTTCTATTTAAATGAAGCATTAGCTTTAGTTGAAAAATATTCTTTTACTGATCAATTTTATAAATCAATCCCTGAAACTATTTTCGGTATACTTAAACAACATGACAGAATTGAAACAGTACGCTTTGAATTTATAGAAACCTATCTCAGCGATAAATTTAAGGATAACGAATTGCTTATTGTTCCGTTAAAATTCTTAAACATTGGCATTCGGCATCTGAAAAAGAACGAAAAAAATGCTTTGCTTCTTTTTACCAAAGAGGAAAGAGCTACATTTAAAAAGTTTGTATTGAATCAAATATAAAACAGTTTAACTTTCTTGAAAGAAAAAAACGTTCTTCTTATAGGTGAATTCAACTTCCAACTTCAAAGGAATGGGGGGACATACTAATTGGACTAACCGGCTGTTTGTTTGCGCGTTCGGCTGTCTCTGTAACCTCAAAACATCATCAAAGGTTACAGGTGGGTTGCACTTTTTTATAAAATATTTCCAGAGGTTATACCGAATGCAACCAATGTAACCCAACTATGTAACTTTTATTTTACACGAATTTAGCGTAATAATTTTTAGCGTAATAATTTTCTTGACAAGATTACAAACTAATATTAATTTCTTTTAAAAACTACCCCTATGGTTTCGACCTAGGGTGCGGGGCTACTTCGGTAGCCCCTGCTTTTTTTAGGATAAAATGCGAACTTCTATTTACGTTGATGGCTTTAAAGACTCCTACCCTTACCTCGTCCCCCCCACAAAAGTATGCCTTTTCAAGGAAAAACTCCTTTAATTGATAAATTGATTTAACATTTACTGCAAAAATGATATTTATAAATTATCTCAAATTTCTGCCGGCTTCCAGGGTTTTAGGGACAAACCATGCTTTATCACACAAAACTTAGAGTATATAAGGTAAACAGGTTGAAGAAATTTAAATTATTTACAGCAAGCTCGATACGTAGGACTTTACTCGATAAATATTCTGGTATATTCATCAAAAATAAACAACCTGTTCCTTCGACGGCCAGTTAATTCTCGTAATATGCCCAGCTTTGAAAAATCGGCAACTAACTTGCTTGCTGTATTTGCCTGCGTTCCCAATAATTCAGAAACCAGTTTAATTGTAACGATTGGCCGTTGATACAAATAAGCAATTAACTTCTGCGCATTCTCTTGTCTTCTCGCATGAAACGTAGGAATCCTTTCTCTCTCAATTTGCTCTTTTAAAACCAGTATGGCCTTGAAAACCTCTATTGATTTTGCGGCAGTTTCACGCAAGCCAAATAAAAAGAATTTCACCCATGCAATCATTTTATTATTTGTTCTCACCGCCATCAAATGATCATAATACTCAGCTTTATGACGCTCAAAAAAGTCAGATATATATAGTGCCGGCTTGGCAAGCAACTTAAAGCCAATCAGATAAAGGATGATCAACAATCTTCCAAGTCGTCCATTGCCATCAAGAAAGGGGTGAATAGTTTCAAACTGATAATGAACAATTGCTATTTTTATTAGATGCGGAACATGAATCTCTTCATTATGTAGGAACATTTCTAAGTCGCTCATTAAATCTACGACGTGTTCATGGTGAGGCGGCACAAAGGTTGCATTTTTTAAACTCAAGCCAATCCAGTTTTGACTTACACGGAATTCACCAGGTTGCTTATGTTTACCCCGCACCCCCTGCAGCAGGATTTTATGAGTTTCTTTGAAAAGCCTATTAGATAAAGGAAGCCGCTCTAACTCTTTAATCGCAAAATTGATTGCTTGAATGTAGTTTTGTACTTCTTGCCAATCGTCTCGACTTTCAGGATTGATATCTTTTTCATCAATTAAAGCCTCTTCCATATTTGTCCGGGTGCCTTCGATTCGGCTGGATGTTGTAGCTTCTTTCGCGATGTGCATACGAATGAAAAAATCCACGTTGGGTATCAATTGTGAAAATGCATTTAGTTCACCCAGAAGCCGGTTAGCATCATCCATCAAGGTAAGCACCTCCGGATCAGATATTTTCCACTGTAAGTTTATGATATTTGGAAGAAAACTCTTGTATTGATACTGTTGTTCATAGCTTCCAGCCGTAAAATTCTCAATATCCTGAGACATCTGTAGCTCCTTCAAATTGGGTCAAAGTGAATTAAAAGCATCGTTATTTAAGTTGAACTGTTCTAATATGACATAAGAATACCGTTATGTCAAATACCATGGTGTTAATTTAAATAGCGAAGATGTTATAGTTTAAATAGGTGGCTAAATTAAATACGATGGCTTTTATTTGAAGATTCCCTCACGATAAAAAAGAGTTTATGGACGCCTAACGCACACGAGGTAATAGTGTCCTGCCAAGGCAGGTAGGATGCCTAACCGAAAAATGGCATTTGCTTTTACTTATTTCGAGCTGTTTGAGGTATTGATTTCATATCAATATCGCAACTGTCTGTGAATAAGGCTGAATGTTTGATGTATAGCAGAGATCAAAAGGCTCGGTAACGCCTGAATGACTGGCAGGCGGATGCGTATTCCGCTCCATTCCGGCCACCAATTCCGGAACAAATCGGCCACCCATTCCGCTTGATTCCGGCCACCAATTCCGGAGCATTCCGGCCACTTTAAAATTTTATAATTTATAGCGACGCTGGA
>Ga0180732_1000897_pt1 | contig 21163 bp, 16 predicted proteins | sample KR11_01MetaG_FD_148674 | JGI IMG/M metagenome (GOLD analysis project Ga0180732, IMG submission 148674) | Groundwater microbial communities from the Olkiluoto Island deep subsurface site, Finland - KR11_0.1 MetaG | ecosystem: Environmental > Aquatic > Deep subsurface > Groundwater | place... | reverse complement strand
TTGAGAAGATAGATATTATTCAATGGTCGGAAGATATCAAGACCTACATTGCCCAGTCGCTTTCTCCTGCCAAAAATGTCACAGTAAGCATAGATGAAAAAGAAAAAATTGCCCATGTTTCTGTCCCCAAAGAAGAATTATCTCTTACCATAGGTAAAGATGGTCAAAATGTACGACTTGCATACAAATTAACGCATTATAGAATTGAAATAGAAGGAAAAGAAACTCCGCAGCTTGAGGAGGAAAAAGTCGCCCCTTCAACCCCTGTGGTAGAAGAAAAAAAACCGCAAGAAATAACAACAGATTCTCTGATAAAAGAATCTGTGGAAGCAAAAAATAATTGAAAATTGATTAATTGAAAATTCAATGAAAATTGTTGAAGCCGAAGCGAAATCCCGCTTATGCGGGAAAAATTGCAAATTGAAAATTTATAGAGTTCAAAAAGATATCTCATTATGGCAAAAGATAAAAAAACGGACAATAATCAAGAACAAGCTCAACCTCCTCCAGTCGTAGCCGTACTTGGTCATGTAGACCATGGCAAAACAACCCTCCTTGACGCAATCAGAAAAACTTCCATAGCAGAAAAGGAAACAGGCGGAATTACGCAAAAAATTGGAGCATCATCGATAGATTTAATTCATGAAGGTAAAAAGCGGACAATAACATTTATTGATACACCTGGTCATGAAGCATTTTCCCAAATGCGTGGGAGAGGCGCTCAGGTTGCTGACCTAGCTCTATTAGTCATAGCTGCAACCGAAGGCCTGAAGCCGCAAACAAAAGAAAGTATAGATATTCTCAAAAAAACAAACACTCGCTTTATCGTTGTACTTACAAAAACTGATTTACCGACCAAAAATTCAGAGAAAGTTAAGCAAGAGCTGCTAAAAGAGCAAATAACCCTTGAGGAATATGGCGGGCAAATTCCCGTAATAGAGGTATCGGCAAAAACAAATTACAACATCAAAGAATTACTCGATCTTATTTTGCTTGTTTTTGACCTACATAAGACAAGCGAAAATGGGGTACTCAAGGGTTCAGAGCTTAAAGCAATCGTTATCGAAAGCAAGCTTGACCCCAAAGCGGGACCGCGCGCGACTGTAGTTATTAAGAGCGGTACTATAAAAGTGAGAGATGATCTTATTACAGATGGACTAAATAGCAGAGTCCGTACAATAATAAATGATAAAGGTCAACACCTAAAAGAAGCGCGCGCGGGAGATGCTATTGAGATACTCGGATTTGATTCTGTTCCGGGTGTCGGAAGTATAATTACACATAAATCAAATACGATAATGCGCAAAGACACTCAGGCGTTAATCATTCCTCTAAAAAAAGAGATGTTGTATCAAAAAAAAGAAAAAGAAAAGGGAATATCTGTAATTATAGTAGCCGATACGCAAGGATCGCTTGAAGCGATACTAAGCGCGTTACCTGAAGACGTAAAGCCAATTTTACACAAAACAGGGGAAGTTTCTGAAGCTGATATTTTTCTTGCCAAGTCAACCGGAAGCATTGCTCTTGGTTTTAATACCAAAATACGTCCGGAAATCTACAAGCTCGCCATGACAGAAAAAGTGCTGCTGCGCAATTATTCAATTATTTATGAAATGCTTGGCGAGGTCAAAGACGCGCTCGAAGGCAAACTGCAAGCGCAAATGGAGCAAGTTTTTGGAAAAGCAAAAGTACTTGCCAAATTTCCCTTCGAAAAAACAGAGGCTTACGGGATACACGTCAACGACGGTAGGATAGCGCGGGGTGACAAGATTCGTTTGCTGCGTGATCAGGTAGCAGTAGGCGAGACCACTATATCCTCTTTACGCATTGGTAAGAATATAGCCTCAAAGGTTGAAAAAGGCCACGAAGCAGGAATCCTTATTGCCTCACCTATTGACATACAAGTGGGTGATATGATACTATCCCATAGTTAAATAACTATATGGATAACGCGATAGTACAAAAGATCAAAGATGCGATCAGTAATAACGATAATATTGCGATAATAGTAGGCAAGAATCCATCAATAGATGAAATGGCTGCCGCCCTCTCATTATATTTACTCCTTAAAGAAAATAAAAAAGTAACAATTGTTTGTCCGACACAGCCGATAGTAGAACTATCAAATCTTGTAGGTATTGACAAGGTTGCGACCCGGCTCGAAGGTGGCGAAGGAGATCTTGTAGTTTCCTTTCCATATGTAGAGGGAGAGGTTGAAAAGGTGTCTTATACATTAGAAAGCGGTTTTCTCAATATCATAGTCAAAGCCTCAAATCAAGGACTTACATTCGACGAAAAAGACGTTAAATATTCCAAAGGAGGAGCCACGTTTAGTTTGTTATTCGTTATTGGCACGCCGCGGTTATCTGACCTTGGTGAGCTAATAAATTCCGATAAATTATTAAATACAAAAATAATCAATATTGACAACAAACAGGAAAATGAAGGATATGGAGATATTGTCGCTGTCTCTCCCGATTTTTCGTCCGTTAGCGAACAGGTGGCGGATCTGGCTCTATCCCTCGGTTTTCGTATGGATCGCGATATTGCTCAAAATTTATTAGACGGCATTAATTACGCGACGCAAAATTTCCAGAGTCCCTCAACCAGCCCATTAGCCTTTGAAATAGCATCCCTTCTCATGAGAAATGGTGCAAAACGTGAAAGCGCGCCCGCTCCGATCGCAAAGCAAAGAAATTTAGGCCAAAGATATTCACAGGAAGTGAAATCTGATCAAAGACCTATAAATCCCCCCCGAAGATTCCAAGCCAACAAACCGCAAGACAATCAGGAGGAAGATTTAAACCAAAAAGCTCCAAATGACTGGCTCGCCCCAAAAGTCTACAAAGGCTCCTCCAACTTTTAATAAACGCGGACTTACACAGTTGTCATTCCCGCGAAGGCGGGCGACACCATGAAATGGGTAGCACCCTTGTGGTGAATCCAGTACATACAAATAATATTTTTCGCATTAATGCGTAAATTTTAAGATTATAGATTGCAAAGATTATAAAGATTTAGTTAAAAAAGCTTTATTTATGACAAAAGAGAAAGGATCGTTTATTAATTTCAAAAAAGATGTGCCGCTTGAGATTGTCCGTAATTTGAAAGAGGGCGTTATGCTCATTAGAGCATGTATAGGAACGCGCAAACAATATAAGCAGACTAACCCCACGCTTTATAAACAAATTTTTGAGGACATTGAATGGAATGCCACGCATGACGTAAGTTTATATGGAGGTAGTATATACGAAAATAAAAAGTCTAAATACGCTAGTGAGCAATCATATATTATTTCCCCGCTTGATGAAAATAATAAAGCATCCAATTTATACAATGATTGCACAGGGATATTATTAATCGGTCAGGACAAAATAACCGGTAATAATATTTCTTTATTAAGCCATCAAAATCCTAGATATTTCTTAATTAATCAAGATAATAAAAACACCTTTAAGCACGGTTTGGATCTGGCCCTTGAGGAAGCAAAAAAACGGTGTTTTGAAGGGACTATTGACATAGTAATTTTTGGCGGCAACTATCTAAAAGAAAATGCCCTATCTCAAAATAACTATATTAACTCGGTTAATTTACTTAATGAAGAGGTAAAAAAGGTTTTAGGGTTTGAGCCTTTTGTAATAACAGGCCCTAAAACTAATGATGATAAAGGCTATAAAGACGACGTTTTTTATGATAATTCCAATCAACGGTTTTATATAATGAGAGGTCAAGTTGGCGATGCTTCAGCCGAAAGTTATTTTCCAAGCAAAATAGAGGAACAGAAGAAAAGGTGGTAGTATATACTTTATAAATGAAATTAACCAAAGAAAGACAAGGCGAGGCTTTTATATTTATCGAAGCCTCTCTCTGGGCGTTATTTCCTATACTTACAATTATATCCTACAACAAAGTCTCTCCCCTTATTTCACTCGGAATAAGTACGATATTTGCGACTGTCTTTTTTGCGATAGTATTAACTGTAAAAAAGAAATGGCATGAAATAACAAATACATCCGCTTTCAAAGATATATTACTAACAACACTCTTTATAGGCATATTTTATTATTTGCTTTATTTTTTTGGCCTGCAATACACAAGCGCCGGAAACGCAAGTATTATTACCAAAATTGAGATATTTTTCAGCTATTTATTATTCAATATTTGGAAAAAAGACAATTTACCGCCAAAGCATATAGCAGGAGCCGTCTTAATGGTAATCGGTGCGTTAATTGTTCTGTATCCGAATTTACATGTATTTAAACTCGGCGACCTTTTGATATTGGCAGCTGCATTTTTTCCTCCTTTTGGAAATTTTTTTGCGAGACGCGCGCGGGAAAAAGTCAGTAGCGAAACAATCATGTTTTATCGAAGCATCATAAGCTCCGCGGTTATCTTTTTGCTCATATTTATTTTCAAAAATACTTTTTCCTATTCAGATTTGAAAGATTCATTTATAGTCCTTCTTATCATAGGTGTATTCTTACTGGGGCTTTCAAAAATCTTGTGGATAGAAGGGATTATGAGAATTAGCGTTGTAAAAGCCAATGCGTTAGGAAGTATATCTCCCCTTTTGACTCTTTTGTTCGCCTGGATATTTTTGCGCGATATCCCCACCCATTGGCAGTTGCTTTCCCTCATCCCCATCTTTTTCGGAATAATCCTCTTGGGGATGAATGGAAAAGAGTCAACAAGTTGACTTATGGTAATTAGTTTGTTACTATGCAACTAGACTGATTATTAGACTAATCCCTAGACTTAAATTAGACTGGTAACTGGACTGAAAACTATGGATGAAATAATAGTAAAAAAACCATTTAAACAACCATTTCTTAACCAATTTGTTTTGGCTTCGAGCCTGCTGCCTTTTACCGATGAAGAAATACTGAAATTAGATTCAGACCTTAACAAGTACGAAATATTATTTTTAAACCCGGATATAGAGAAAAATCTTATCAGTAAAAATGAACTATTAGCCTCTTTTGCTATCTCTAAAGCGGAAAACTCTAAATTAACACTTCAGGAAGCGCAAGATGTATATAATTTCATTTTAAATAACAAAGACTATACTTTTATTAGCGAAAAACTCAAAAGGGGAGAAAAATTAGTGGAAAAAGATTATGACAAACTGGAATTTTATAATATCGCTAAAATCTTTAGAAGCTATAATCAAAACCCAATTCACATAAATAAAGTAACTCCTGATTATATAAAAGAGCTGCATAAACAATTAACACAAGGACTTGATATTTTTAAAGACCACCTGCCGCATTTTGACGTATATAAATCCGGACATTGGCGCGATAATGACGATATCAGAATTGATGATTACAAACCGGCTCCATACACGGAAATTAGAAAGAGCGTAGAAGAATTACTCGTATGGGTAAAGGAAAATCACTCACTTACCTCAGTTGGCGTCTTTCACGCTGCGTTGTATGCGCTTCATCCCTTCAGAAATGGGAATAAAAGAGTATCCAGGGTACTTGAGCATATTTTTTTACGCAGTTTAAGAATTAATGGAAAGAATCTTTACAGTACTTCCTATTATTACCATAAAGAAAAGGCAAGATATATTAAGTACCTATTATTTTCATTGAAAAAAAGAAATCTTAATCATTTTGTCGGGTTTTTTCAAGAAGCGCTTGTTTTATCTATAATTAGTGTTATTAAAACCAGCCTTGAAGTAAAAAGAGATGAATTTATTATTAGTAGAGATTTGGATGAAGCTACTAAAGCCATTCTAAAACCCCTTATAAAGCGCCGTGAAATACAATTTAATAATTTATACAAAGAGGTCAGTCGCAAAATGGCAAGACAGACATTTACCAATTATTTAGAAAAAGCTACTGTTGAGGGGGTAGTTACGAGACGCGGTGAGGGGCGTAATGTATATTACGGCCTTAATAATTCATTTCAAGAGGAAAAAGAAATTCATACATTACTGGATTTTGTAAAACCAAAACTATCCTTCATCCCCGATGAAATAAAACTGGTTTAGAAAAAATGTTTAGAAAAAATGATAATAAATAGCTTTGTTTATTGACAATAGATATTTTCTTTTGATACAATTGCCCAATCGGTTGCAATGAATAAAAGAATCTTCTCGCTCCTGATTCTGCCATTTTTTCTTCTTTCCCTTTTTCTTTTTACAAAAACAACTCACGCATTTTCTCTTGGAGATGTCGTAAATGGAGTTAAAAGTCTAATTTCTCCCGCTAAAAAAGAACTCAAAATTGACTCAAGCATCACCCTTGTCCCCGAAGGGGACGTGAATAAGAACGGACAAATAGACGCAGGCGACACCGTACGGTTTACCTACACACTGACCAATACCACAGACCGGGAATACTCCTTCGCGACCCTCAAGACCAACATCAACCGCAAGCAGCTAAATTTCATCCACAATATTACCGGCACAGCCAGTCTCGATGATGACGGCAAGACAATCGAGATCCCCAATTTCCGCATAGCCCCCAATCAAATAGCGGCCATCACCTTTGACGCAAGAGTAAATTACTACACCTCGGAGGATCCAACTATAGCCACAGTTCCTGAATTTTTTGATAACAATAATAGATCCATAGTCAAATCCCTCAAAAAAGAAATCAAAGCGATACGAATAAACAAAGATAAAATTCCCGGAATGATAAAAATGCAGATTAAAAAGTAATTTGCTTTATGTGTTGTCATCCCGACCGACCCCGCCTCGCGGGGAAGTGGAGGGATCTCTCACGAATGCGAGTTCGCACGGAATGACAAAATTTTGGGTGGTACAAATTAAACCATGAAAATCAAAAAACTAATCAAACAAATTGCCAAGACGGCATTCGTCTTCTGTTTGATTGTTCAACTGATAGCAACCCCGATCATTCCCGCTTTCCGGACGCCAATCACTCCAAAATTAGTCCAAGCCGCAGGAGAAAGCTGCGGCGGTGGGGGAGGCAGTCCGACAGGCGCCAATTTACAAGCCCGAGTAGGCGGCGTCGCCCTCGACCAGGCCGCTACTTTCCTCGCGGATATGACAGAAATTACAGGCGCGTATTACGATGCTGATCAGGACAGAATAGTCTTTGTAGGTAAAAAAAATACCTCTGCCCCAAAATTCGACAAGGATGATCTGGCAGTCGCGATCAAAGCACTGGTTTTCAACAATCACATTCCTTCAGTAAGCATGGAATTTAAAGATCCCAACAACCCGTTTGGGGATACCAATTTAAATGTTTTATATTATGGCGGTATCGAAGATACTAGGTTTGGACAAGTAATGGTAGAAGCGGATTACAAAATGAAACAATATTCCCTAGGATATAATGAAAATGGGCAAAAGATTGTTTCATCGGTTCCCGGATACAAGTCTCATTTTGATCGCTTTCTTGAAAAAAATCCCGACCCGAATAAACGCTCACGTTCCCGCTGGTGGATTTCTCCCAAACTGGTAACTCTGAAAGAAGACGATACCGCAAAGTCATTTATCTTTGACCAGGTTCAAATGCAAATAGAAACAGAAGGGTTATTTCCCGATAATGACCCTGCCTGGAATCAGGCGGCCATTGAATTTGCGCAGCAACAAACAGATCTCTATGATCAGTTTGCCCAGGAAACCCCAAGTTATGCGCAAACAAAACAACTCGCAAAAATTGTCGGAGTGGTTAAATGGATCAAAGATAATAGTATTGTCAACAACTTTGAATGGGCTCGTGAGTATCAGCCAAAATATATAAATACTCCGCGGGAAATAAGAAGATTGACTACTCCTCAGGTTGAAAAAAATGGCATACTTTGGAGTATTACAGGCGGTGTAACATACGATGAACCAAATACATATACACCTGACAATGGTACCTCGACAAGCTTGAAGAACTCCTCCGAAGCGGTTGCCACTCCCACGGAACAAATACACTGGACATTCACCAAAGACGGACAAACATATGATTCAGTTGCGGTAGCTGCCAACGCATTCAGAACACTTGGCGCATACACCACATCCTCAGTTGATATAAATTTCCCGACCTCAGGCGATTTACCCCTTGCTTTTACGAGATCCTATTCTTCCTATTCAGGCGGACAAGATGGAATCGGCAGGGGTTGGGAAATACTCCCCGCCAGGTTATTTGACAATAAAACCGGCTGGTATGTGAATTGTACAACCGGCTCGCTTCCCGGTAATCATCCTTCGAAATTAGGATTCCAGACCGGGTCCGGCTTGTATGAAACCTTTACTTTTACAAGCTGCACTACCGGCTATAAAGCCGACAAACCAGAATACCATTCTCAAATATTTCATAATACAGACAGCTCATTCACCGCAAGACTTAAAAATCAAACCGAATATGTCTTTGATTCAGGGTTTAATCTGACAAAGATAAAAGACAAGAACGGTAATACAATTTCGTATACTTATGATTCGCAAAATAAATTAACCGGCATTTCCGATAACAAGAGCCATGTATTAACCGTATCATACAATTCTCAAAATCTTGTTTCATCAATCAGTGATTGGAATAGTAGAGTTGTTGCTTATGGATATGACGTGCAGGGGAATCTGACAAGCGTCACAGATCCCAAAGGACAAATAACCAAATACTCTTATGATAACAATAATAAATTAATAAGCACCGTTAATAGACTAGGACAAACCATCCTGGAAAATACCTATACTCCTGAAGCAAAAATTGCAAGTCAGAAAGACGCTGATGGTACAATCACTACTTACTCCTATGATAATCAAAACAAGAAAATTTCTCTTACAGATAATTCAGGCAGATCATCAAATATAACCTATGATGACAAAGCCAGAATTCTGCAACAATCAGATCCCTATGCAAAAAATATCATCTACACTTATGGCACGGAATATGCTCCGCTCACGATTACCAATAAAAACAGTAATAAAATAACCAACACATATGATGTCAATGGAAATTTGACTTCTTTAACATTGCCTACAACCAAAAAGATTACCTACGAGTATGACACAAAAAATAGACTAACAAGAATCCTTGACGCCAGATACGGTACTACCTCCAAAGAGACAAAGTTTACTTACGATACAAACGGTAATCTCACCCAGACAAATGAAGCGGCTATTCTCACCAATTACACCTACGACCCATACGGCGAAATGCTGACGCTTGCCAATAATGCCAACCAAAAAACAACCTATACCAGAGATGCTCTTGGTAATATTTTGACAGCTTTGGATCCTTTGAATAATACCGTAAGTTATGAATACGACACTTTGGGAAGACTTACCAAACAAACAGATCCTGATGGTAAAATAGTTACTTTTGCTTACGACCAAAATAACAATGTAGTGAGCAGAACCGATGCCTCAGGAACAACCCTGTATGTTTACGATTCCGAAAACAGACTGCAAAAATCAACTCTTCCCAACAACAATGTTACAGAATTTGCTTACAATACTTCAAGTTCATTAAATTCGGTTAAAAATGCGTTAGGAAGTCTCACCTCCTACGGTTATGACACTTACCAAAATCTCACTTCCCAACAGGACGCTCTGAATAGGACAACCCAACATGCCTATGACCAATTAGACAGACAAACACAGGCAACAACGCCTTTGGGAAATATCTCCAAATGGGAATACGATGCTAACGGCAATCTGACAAAGAGGATTGACGCCAACAATCAATCAACAACATATACCTACGATACGCTCAACCGTCTCACTAAAACTACCTACCCCGATGCAAAAACAGCCGTCTATACCTATGACGACCGCAATAATCTCATAAAAATGGTTGATCTTGTAGGCACAACCACTTACACCTATGATACCTTTGACAGATTGACCAAAGTTGTCAACCCGTATAGCAGATCAATAAGTTACGCCTACGACAGCTTGGATAATCTCACCAAAATCACATATCCTGACTCAAGGACGGCGAGCTATACCTATGACTCTGCAAATCGCCTCGCAAGCGTGACCGATTGGAACAACTCCCAAACAATTTATTACTACAACAAAAATGGATCGCTTATGAACAAAACCCAGCCCAACGGTGTTGTTTCAAACTATAGTTACGACGGCGCCAACAGGCTTTCTAATTTGGAACACATCAAATCAGAAACAACCCTGGCAAAATTTGCCTACGAGCGGGATGGTATCGGCAATATCACCAAAGTCTCGGAAGAAGGAAGTTTTATCACTCAAACTACACCAACGCCAACATCAACACCAACAACTATCCCCACCCCAACGCCGACATCAGCCGCAACTCCCACCCCTACCAAAACCCCAACTCCGACTCCTACAACCGGAGCGACAGCAACTCCAACCCCGACAGCAACGACAAGTACGCCGACTCCCACGCCAACTCCCGCAAGCGGGCTTCCTGACTTGATTATCACGAACGTAACACTCTCGCCGACAAACCCAACCTCAGGAGTATCTTTTAGCGCCCAAGTTACAATTAAAAATCAGGGAACCTCGTCATCGCCGGCAAAATATGTAGGAACCGCCTACTATTATGATCTGACAAGCACACCAACCACCTCAACAACTTATAATGGGGGATTATATTCATATTTTACTCTTGCGGCAGGACAATCTAAAACGATAACGTTATCTTCTTTAAAACTAAATGGTACCGGAAATCACAACCTACGGCTTTATGTTGATGTTTTCAATGTAATTACGGAAAGTGATGAAACGAACAATGCCTACGGGCCGATCAATATCACCATCGCTCAATCACAATCTCCTTTACGGAATTTAGCAAAGTTCTTTGTCCTTCCCGAACTAAACAAACTCTTCACAATTCCGACAGTCAACGCTGCTGACAATCCGATGATCACATCCTTCTCATATGACGCATTGGGAAGAATTACAGGAGCAGCTTATCCGCAGAATCAGACCTATTCATACACTTACGACAAGGTAGACAACCGTTTGTCTCAAGTAATAAACAGCACAACCACCAATTATTCCTACAATGTTGACAACCAACTGACTCAGGAGGGCACAAATACTTATTCCTACAATCCCAACGGAGATACAACAGGCAAGACTCTCAGCTCAGGTACTCAGAATTTCACCTATGACTTTGAGGACAGGCTCACAAGCTTTAAAGCCGCTAATGGTACAACCACATCCTACCGCTATGACGGTCTTGGCAACAGACTGCAAAAAACAGTGAGGAGTACCACAACCCGATTTGTCAATGACATCTCAGGAAATCTCACCAACGTCCTCGCTGAGACGAACAGCTCAAATACCATCAGCACGTCCTACGTCTATGGAAACGGAATGGTCAGTATGGGATCAACGAGTACCTCAAGCAGATATTATCCCCTTGAAGACGGTCTTGGCAACGTGAGATTTATCACCAACAGTTCAGGCACAAATGTCCGCTCCTACACCTACGATCCATTCGGCAACATTTCCGGAACACAAGGCACTCTCACCGGTAACCGCTACCAATTCCAAACCCAGCAAAACGACCCAGAGTCAGGGATGTACTATTTGAGAGCAAGATATTATGATCCTGTAACGGGAAGATTTATCAGCAGGGACCCGGTAAAGGGTTATTTACAAGATCCACGAACCCAAAACGGCTACGATTACGCCCTGAATAATCCTGTTAATTTATCCGATCCAAGCGGGGAAGATATCCTACAAAATCAAGCACAAGGCGCAAGTTTTGAAAAATCGTGTCTAAATGCTTATAATGCCATAAAGAACACAAGCCCTTTAAAAGAATACGGAAATAGAATCCCCGATATTCTAACTAAAACAACTGTTGGAGAAATAAAATCAGGATCTTATACATCATTAACTCCTCAGATGACAAACTTCATTCAGTATGCGGCTGATACAGGAAGTAAGTTTACGCTTTATGTTAAGGAAGGAGCAAAACAATCCCTGCCACTACTTAATGCAATTCAAGGCGTGGGAGGAAGTGTAGTTACAGCAGGGGCGGTTGGTGCAGCAACATTTATTGAAGCGCCTTTTCTCTTCATAAATCCAAATCTCATTTCGCCAAATTATAATAGTACACAAGGCACTCAATTATAATATGTCTGCAACACAGAATCTAACAAAAGAACAAATAAGAGTATTAAAATTAATTAGCACAAATAACCTGGATTTTCAAAATATTAGCAAGAGTTCTCCTGAAAAAATTGATAGGTGGGTAAAACAATATTATCAAGATAAACCGGTAATAGACGACTTAAATAACCAAGGAGTTCATATTACTAAATTATATGATCTGATGTACCCCGATTTTAGTGAAGAACAATATATTAAAGCAATTCCTATACTTGTTAAATGGCTAAATAATAATGAATTACAAAATCATGTAAAAGCTTCTATCATTCAAGCGCTGATTGAAAAACCCGTTTCTAAAAATTATGCATTTGACGCTATTATTAATATCTTCAAATCCACAGATAAAAATTATAGAGATGAATGGGGATTTCAAACTGACATGCCAATGATGCTTGGAAATGCGTTTAGATTATGGGTTGATGATGATCATGCAGAGATTATTTTTAATTTATTGAAAAATAAAAAATTTAGAGAAGATGATTTTTTACTTGGTTCTCTAGCTAATTTCAAAAAACCTGAGAATATCAAAAAAGCAACAGCGTTTCTAATGAAAGAACTACAAAAACCCAATATTTATAATGCCAGATTAGGTGCAATAATATCAACATTGAAAAAATTAAAAGCCGTAGAAGCAAGAGAATTAATATATCCATTCACTAATTTTCCTAATAATTATAAAAGAACTATAGAAATTGACCCGAAAAAATATGGGTATATAACTGATACCGAAATAAGAAACGAGGCCAAAAAAACAATAGCTAAATTTGACAAGCTGATCAATTCTAAATAGCACATTTATAATTAATTGAGGGTTTAGACGGGGGCAGGGGAATATCCGTTTCCTGACCAACTCAGGCGGAGTCAATGTCAAAAACTATAATTACGATCCATTTGGCAATATCATAAACTCAAATGGGACTGGTAATACCAATTACCGTTTTAATACACAGCAGAACGATCCAGAATCAGGTATGTATTATCTCAGGGCAAGATATTACGACCCAACAACAGGAAGATTTATCAGCCGTGATCCGGTCAGAGGCGTACTCACATCTCCTCAAAGCCAAAATGGTTATAGCTACGCCCACAATGATCCCATCAACCTTTCAGATCCATCTGGCAAAGCTGTACCTCTGCTAGTATATCTCGCGGGGGCCTGGGCTATCGCTGAACTTGGTCTGACTGCAGCAGATGCATATGATTTTGCGAATACAATGCAAGATCCAAATGCGAACATCTGCGATAAAGCATGGAGCGGAGCACTATTTGCAGCCGGAATAATAGGGCCGGGAGGAGGGTATGGACAAGCTGCAAAAGGAATTAAGTATGGAGAAAAAATTATAAAACAGATGGGTACTCGTGGATGGACACAAGAGGCAATAGAGACATTAATTAAAAATCCTGCCAAAACAATAGATGTAACAGACACAAGACATTTACCAAGCGGAACACAATTAAATGATCCAGCAACAGCTTTTATAAATAAAGACGGAAGTTATGTCATAAGAAATAATAAAACTGGCGATGTAGTACAAGTAAGTAATAGGAATGACCCAAACTGGAAAGCTCCTTGGGATAAATAACATGTTATGAATTTAAATGAAGTAATAAAAGAAAAATACGGTTCTTATGCTTTTGAGAAGGCCGGAGAGTTACTATTCAAATGGCCTGATGTTCTTAAAATAATCAACTATTGTGAAAAGAATAATATAATTGTCGTGGGTATGAATTTTTGGATTCAAAGAGGTAAAGATATTATTGAAATTAACTCAACAAATTATGAAGATATAAATATAGGATTTGGGGCGTCTCAAAAAACAACAAAAGCCGCAAGAGCCTTAATTAAAGACAAACTTCCAGATAATGCAAGTTATGTTTCTTTTGTTTTGGGGTATGAAACTCAACCAAGCAAATAAACATGGGTACAATAAAGATGAATACATTATGTCCTGTATGTGGTTTTAATTTAGGATTTCCAGCATGGAAGGGATACTCAGCCTCTCACGAAACGTGTCTTTCTTGTGGTATTGAATTTGGTTATCACGATGTAATGGAGGCAAGTGGAATTATAGGAACAAAGGAAGAAATATACATGATGTGGAGAAAAAAATGGATCGAGAAAGGAATGCCTTGGTCTGTATCAGAAGCGTATAAGCCTACTAATTGGAATCCAAAAAAACAATTAAAAAATATTGGAATAGAAATATGAAGAAGATTATCGCTTGCTTTTTAGCACTAATTTTATTTTTTTCTTCACTTATCCCAGTCTTTCAAAATTCCTTTTCTCCACAAAAAGTATATGCTGAAACCTGTATTTACTACCTTGAGGACGGGCTGGGAAATGTGAGATTTATCACATCCCGTTCAGGAACAAATGTGAGATCTTATACCTACGACCCCTTCGGCAATATTACAGGGACACAGGGCACTCTCACCGGCAACCGCTACCAATTCCAAACCCAGCAAAACGATTCAGAGTCAGGCATGTATTATCTCAGGGCAAGATATTACGACCCAACAACAGGAAGATTTATCAGCCGTGATCCGGTAAAAGGAACTCTAGTAAATCCTCAAACTCAGAATCCGTATGCGTATGCTGGAAATAACCCAGTAAACATTTCTGACCCGTCAGGAAAATGGTGGGGGCCATTCTCCATTGATAGTATTCACAATGACTGGAATAACTGCCAATATGGTACAGCAATTGCAAAAACAGGCGTAGTAGCCGTAGGAACAGGTTTAGCTGCCGCGGGCGTAGTCGCTGCAGGGGTTTACGTGGTAGGAGCAGTTGGAGCAACGGAAGTAGCAGTAGGCACAACAGCAATTGCGGGGAAAATAACGGGATATACAAAACATGGAATTAATCAAGCAATAGGCAGAGATGAAGGAATAGGCGTAAGCCCTAATGCGATACTTGATGCCATCAGCAATCCTGCACAGATTATAAAACAAGCGGATGGATCTATAAAATATATTGGAAATATGGCAACAGTTATATTAAATAATGCCGGAAAAGTTATTACAACATGGGCTAATTCCGGAGAAGGAATAAGGGGCCAATAAATATGGCGCAGCTAATAAGCTTAGATAAAAAAAATATACTCGTGATTAGACCGACTGGGTACGAGCAAAAAGAAGAATCTTGGTTTTCGGCGGAAGTAAAGTTAATAGAGAAAGAAAAGAATCTCGAGAAAGGATCAGCAGCTTTTCATATTAATGATTTTGTTGAATTAATAAATGGGATTAAATCTATAAAATCTAATATCCATCATTCATTTATTTTTGATCCAATCGAGCCTTATTTGAAAATGACACTCAAGGCAGAAAATAATCAATATATTGCAGATATATCATTTTGTAAAGGCCCTATCTTTGAAGAATCAAAGTACAAAAAAATGAAAATTATTATATCTGAAGAAAAATTAAACCAATTTATAAATCAAATTACTTTTGAACTCAAGCAGATAGATGCAGCACTTAAAATAAAAAGTGTTGAATTGTAAACGAATCTCGTCAGTGCAGTATATTTTTTGATATATTTAATCAGTAGCACATTTAAAATAAACTAAGGATTTTGAGGAGGGGGATAGGGCAACTGGAGAGCGGCCAATGGCCAGGCAAATATCCAGATGCTCTATCAAGGGCAACAGCAAGATCCTGAGAGCAATCTCTATTATCTGCGAGCGAGATATTACGATCCTGCTACAGGAAGATTTATCTCACGGGATCCGGTAAAGGGAACTCTAACAAATCCTCAAACCCAAAATCCATATGCTTATGCCGGGAATGATCCTATAAATAATAGCGATCCAAGCGGAGAATTTTATCCCGAATTAGCCGTTCTAGGTGGGGGATTAACGCTCGCAGGCCTTGAAGTGGGCGGAGCAATTTATGGCGCAGCAACATCATGTGGCAATCCTATACAGGGAGCTATAGTTGGAGATCAAAATGCCATTGAGTCTCCGGTTGGCCAAGTGGCTCTTGGAGCAGCGACATTGGGAATGATGACAATGCCCCGCACCTGGATCATCAAATAATGTTGCACAATCAACAGGAAGAACTAACCCCATGAATTCAGCAGAGCAAAGTGCTATGGAACAGTTAATGGCTAATCCAACAGCGGGGACACAATTAGGAATAAAACTGGTTTAGTTTTGTCACCCCGTGTTCTTGAGAAAAGACTGACTATGGAAAATTTACCATAGATTAAGTATCATATGCTATATGAGCAATCTTGTGCGGCTATTAGAACTAAAATCGGAGTATTGGGTAAATGAAGAAAAGAAAAAATCGCAATCGCTGATTGGAAACCTCGTAAAATACTTAGAAAAAAGCAAACTTCGCGAGCCTCAGATAGAAGCAATAAAGGTATATTTCTGGTTAAAGTTCGTCGGAAATAATCAAAAAATATCAGACATAATCAGAGCAGGGCTTTTGTATGACGAGGAAACGGCGCAAGAATACGATAATTTTTATAATTTTGGAAATAATTACGCGACACATTTTCTGAATCAATTTTTTCAGGACAACGGCCTTTCTAATCTGCAAAGAAAATTGGCAAATGATCCCATGGGCAAAAAAACAAATTGGGACAAATTTTTGGAAGAGCTTTTGCATAATTACGATTACCCGAATTATTTATTCAGTTTGCCGATGGGAGCGGGTAAAACTTATTTGATGGCTTGTTTTATTTATTTGGATTTATATTTTGCCGGCTTGTACAAGACTGATAAAAGATTCGCCCATAATTTCATTGTTTTGGCTCCGCCGGCATCAAAAACCGCGATTTTGCCGTCTTTGCAAACCATCAAAAATTTTAATCCGGAATGGATTCTGGTCAAAAACGAGGCGGATAAATTAAAACGGATAATTCAAATAGAAATTTTGGATGTTTTGAATTCTCAAAGAAAAGACAAATTGCAAGGCAATAATCCTAATTTGGAAAAAGTCAGCCGGATTTCGCAGACCAAAGATTTTGGAATGGTTTTTATCACAAACGCGGAAAAATTTCTGGAAAAATACGGGGAGAAAGACAAAATCTACACCGATCCGAAAAGTTTGTATTACGACGGAAAAAAAGTCAGTCAATATTTAAAAACCAATGAATTGAGAGAAAAACTATCCAAGATAGGTTATTTGGGCGTGATTCTGGACGAGGTGCATCACAGTTATAAAAATTCAGATGACGAAAAGAAGCTGAGAGATTCCGTAAGAATTTTGAATCAACACAAAAATGTGGTGTCCGCGCTTGGTTTTTCAGGCACGCCTTATGTCAGACATAAAGTGAAAATAGGCGGCGAAGAAGTGAAATTAAACCAAATTCAAGATATTGTTTATAATTATTATCTTAATCAGGGCATAGGCAGGTTTTTGAAAATTCCGGAAATAAAAAAAGTGGAAATAAAAGAAGATTTATTTATTGAACAGGCTTTGAGCGATTTTTTTGCTAATTTTGACATTGAATACAAGAACGGCGCCAAAAGCAAAATCGCTTTTTATTGCCCGTCAATCAAAGTTTTGAACGAAAAAATCTTGCCGGCGATTCAAAGCTGGTACAAGGAAAATCGAACCGGCAAGGAAAGTGAAATTTTTAAATTTTATACCGATGGAAAAAAAGAGAACAAACAATATGATTTGCCCAAAGACAGTTTGGCCGTATTCAACAATTTAGACAAGCCATATTCCGAAAAAAGAATTATTTTGCTGGTGGCGATTGGCAAAGAGGGCTGGGATTGTAAAAGTTTGACCGGCGTGGTCTTGCCTCGCCAAAAGACGACCAAGAATTTCGTCTTGCAGACGACTTGCCGATGTTTGCGAGAGGTTGACAACGCTGCCCGTGAAAAAGCTTTGATTTATTTGGAAAAAGACAATTATGAAACGCTGGACAAAGAGCTGAAAGAAAATTATAATTTAACCATCTCTGATTTGAAATTCATTCAAGATCAAGCGATTCCCGTAAAAATAAGAAAACCTAAGCTAGGCAAGCTGAAATACAAGCAAATTGAAACAAAATACAAAATCATTTTGAAAAAGATCAAAGCCGACAATCTGAATAATTTTGATTTTGCCAAAATCAAAGAAAAATACGATTACGACAAAAGGATAATCACAGGCAAGATCGGCCAAGCTGGTTTGGTGGCGGAGAGAGAAGCGAAATACACGAATTCAAGCCAAGAGGATTATTCGTTCAATGATTTTATTTATGATTTGGCGCGAGAGACTTTTGGCAAATTCAACGAAATTGATTTGTTGGCAAAACATAAAGAAGAGCTGGAAAAGATTTTTGAAAAAATACATAGGGAAATAGATTGGATTAAATTCAATCCGAATTTGGAAATCATTGATGTCGTAAAATATACAGCTTCCTTCTTGGCGGAAGAAATTGAGACGAAAAAAGAAATCATCACTCAGGATATGGAAATTGAATTGCTGGAATGGGAAATAAAAAATCCAGCGATTGCGCTGAAAAACGCCGGCGGAGCTTGGGGGAAATTTTTGCCGGAAATAACCAAAACCAACGCGGAAATGTACAAAAGACATCCGGAAGATATAGAAGAGGAAGTTAAAAATTTGGATCCGCAAGATGCCAGTTTCAATTATTCGCCGTACAAAATGGACAGCGGTTTTGAAACAAACGCCTTGTCAGAAATGCTGAAAATCAGCGAGCTTGAGGGTTTGGAAGTTTATTACAACGGCTACAAAGGTCAACTGGAAAATTTCTGGATTCAGACTCCGGATGGAGTTTATACGCCGGATTTTTTGGTTTTGAAAAGAAAGAATAACCAAAAATATAAAACCGCCAAAGACAAAAACGAGATTGAAAAGGTTTTAATAGTGGAAATGAAAGGCGAGATTTACGACAATGAATTCGGAAAAAAAGAAAATTTCGTGAAAAATGAATTTATAAAGCATAATCCAAATTTTGAGTTTGTAAAATTTACCGATCCGGAGAATAAAAATAATTTTGTCAAACATATAGATGAATTTAAAAAAATAATTAAAAATTTTTAATCATGCAGTTTTGTCATTGCGAGGAGCCGTAGCGACGAAGCAATCCCGAGTTTGTTTTTATGAATAAATTCCGAGTATTAGAGATTGCTTCGCCTCGAGTACGGGGCTCGCAATGACAGAATGAGCGTAAAATTTAATCTTATGAAAACAAAAATAAAATCATACAACATAGAGCCGGCCAGAGGGCAGGCTTTGCTGAAATTTCAAGGAAGAATTTTTCCCAAATCAATGGATCTGTTTGAGGCGGAAACTGTTGAGGAAATTAAGCAAAAAAACCAAAATTTGGATTTGCGCGACAAGCAAAAAGAATTAAACGCCGATTTCAAAAATCTGCTTTTGCAAGGCGACGCCTTGTCCGCTTGCGCTTATTTGAAATCAAAGGATATCAAAATTGATTTGGTCTATATTGATCCGCCTTTTGCCAGCGGAGCGAATTACGCCAAAAAAGTGTATTTGCGAAATGGCGATAAAACAAAGTTTGAAAACGACGACAGCAGTATTGGCGAGGAAATTATGTATGGCGATATTTGGCAGAAAGAAGATTATTTGAATTGGCTATATGAAAGATTGCTGGCGATTCGGGATGTTATGAGCGAAAAAGCCAGCATCTATGTGCATTTAGATTGGCATATCGGAGCTTATGCCAAAGTTTTACTTGATGAAGTGTTTGGGGAGGAGAATTTTGTGAATGAAATTATATGGAGTTATACAGGGCCAAGTTCAGCGACCGATACTTTTGCCAAAAAACACGATACAATATTTTTTTATAGTAAATCAGAAAATAAAAATTTTAATTTGCAATATATTAAACATGTAAGCGGTTTGCATAATACTGGACAAGTATTTGGCGACAATAATAAAGACGAAGACGCAGTTAGAGGAAAAGAAGAAACAGGTAAAAAACTTGAAGATTGGTGGATTGATATTTTTGCGGGAGAAAGATATAGAAATGAGCTTCAAGGCTATTCAACTCAAAAACCTGAAAAATTGTTAGAAAGAATTATAAAAGCCAGTTCTGATGAAGGTATGATTGTTGCTGATTTTTTTAGCGGCAGCGGCACAACTGCCAAAGTGGCGGATGATTTGGGCAGGAAATTTATCGCTTGCGATATCGGCATAAACGCCATTGAAACAACCAGAGATAGATTAGTCAAAGCCGGAGCGAGTTTTGATATTTTGAAAATCAAAGACGGAGTAAGATTATTCAGGAATCCTGCCCAAACAACACAAAAGATTTTTTCCTTGATTGACGGCTTCCGGCCAAGGGCAGAGCTGGAATTAAGCGAATTTTGGGACGGCGGAATCGCCGACGCCAATGGCAATTTTGAGCCGGTTAAATTCATCGGCATTGACAAGAAATTAACCAAAGAATTATTAGGAGCGGTGCTGGAAGAAATTTATACCTTGGAGGATTCGGAAACCGGAACGAGCAAGGTAAAAATAATTTGCGCTTTTAAAGACTTGGAAATTGACCAGAGCTATGTCAACAAAGAAATAAAAGAAGATAAGAAAACCCTGATAGAAGTCGAACTCGTCAGTCTGGACGATTTATTGGCGGAAAAAAGAGATTTGCTTTTTGCCGAAGACAGCGCCGGGATTGAAATTAAAAAAGAGGGAAGCAAACGCAAAGTCAAAATTAAGAAATACTTCAGCCCGTATTTGAAAACCAAAATAGACGAATACAATGCCAAGAAAGTCAAGAAAGATAATTTATTTGAAAAAGACGGAACCAAAACGGTTAAAATCAGCGACAATGGTTTGGAGTTGATTGAATCGGTTCAGTTTGATACTGAGTTAAAGAAGAATGGCGTTTGGACAAGTAATTTAGCGCTGGAAGACAAAGCGGAAATAAAAGCCAAGATCAAAGGAGTCTATGAATTGCCGATCAGTAAATTCAAAATCAAAATCCGCAATATAGCCGGAGATGAGATTATCATCAACAGTGAAGAAATTAAAAAAAATGACTATTGACATGGGGAGAGATTGTATGCTATACATAAAATACTCTGTTTCAAACAAAGATACAAGGGTTAAGCCCCGAGTATCTTTTATTGCATATTAGAGTTTTTTTTCATCCCG
>Ga0180732_1000896_pt1 | contig 21170 bp, 22 predicted proteins | sample KR11_01MetaG_FD_148674 | JGI IMG/M metagenome (GOLD analysis project Ga0180732, IMG submission 148674) | Groundwater microbial communities from the Olkiluoto Island deep subsurface site, Finland - KR11_0.1 MetaG | ecosystem: Environmental > Aquatic > Deep subsurface > Groundwater | place... | reverse complement strand
GCTCATGAGCTCACTTGTTTCAATTGTAAGGCAATCTCGTGAACATTATTCGGCCTCAGTTGTCCAATGGTTAAGACACAACCCTGTCGCGGTTGAGACCCGGGTTCAATTCCCGGCTGGGGCGTAAAGAATTCTTAGCACGCTCATACATCGTGGTTTAATAGCCAGCGTCGGTAAAGAAATATATGCAAGACATACATAATTACAAACGAACATTAGAAAGGCTAATTGAAAGAATAGAAAAAGAGGAAAAATTTTCCTCCGAAGATAGAAAGATTGCCTTATCATTTAAGGATGATCTTCTGGCTAATAATTTAAGTTTAGCAAAAGTTGCAAGATACTTACAACATATAATTTGGTTTAATCGGATTTTTAAAAAAAATTTCTTTGATGCTGACATCGGTGATATAAAAGAGATAGTTGCTGGATTAAATCAGTCTGAATATTCTGAGAATACAAAAAAGAGTATTAAAATAGCTCTAAGAAAATTGTACAAATTTATTAGAGGTGTTGATGGAAAGGGAAAATATCCTCCAGAAGTTGCATGGTATACTGTTACAATTGGCAATGACCGTCAGAAAATGCCCGAAGAATTACTCAATGAAGATGAGATGATGAGTGTTATACAATCATGTAAATGTGAGCGAGACAGGGCTCTTATGGCTGTTTTGTGCGAGTCCGGGTGCAGAGTCGGCGAGATTGGAACCATGAAGATTAAACATATTTCATTAGAAGAACACGGTGCGAGATTAACCGTTGATGGAAAGACGGGCATGAGAAAAATTCTAGTTGTCAGTTCTGCCCCTTATCTCCAAACATGGCTTAATCATCATCCGAAAAATGGCAACCCTGACGAATTCCTTTGGCTTAACTATCAAGGCAATTTAATGAGCTATGCCACAATATCACAAATTTTAAAACAATCTGCCAAAAAAGCCGGAATAAAGAAAAGAGTTTATCCTCATTTACTCAGACATTCTCGTGCAACAATTATGGCCAAATGTATGACCGACGCCACGATGAAACATTATTTCGGATGGGCTCAAAGCTCCAAAATGGCTAGCGTGTACATACATATGTCAGGAAAAGATACTGATGATGCAGTCTTATTAGCGAATGGTATAGAAGTCAAAAAGGAGGCTAGAGTCTCTCGCCTAATTCCTACAACATGTTTAAGGTGTGGGATTAAGAATGAAATGACAAATAGATTCTGCAAATCATGCGGGATTCCACTAAGCTCCGAAGAAGCTGAGAGAATAATAAAAGAAGACGGAGAAAAAATCAAAACAGATGAATTAATGAATAAGGTTGTAAAGAATCCAGAGTTTTTACAGATGTTAGTTAAGAAAATGGCTGAGATGAATATGGGGTAATTGTTTGATGAAATTCGCGCTAGTCCGTCCCCCCACCCCACACTCTAATATCGCTACTCCAGTGTAACAGAATTAATTATCTTACATAACCTATAAGAAGCAAATTATTTAGTTGAAATAGCCCCGAGAATAATACCTATTACAATTAAAATTAACCCAAACACGCTCTGAGATATCAAGAAGATTCCTCCTAAAAATCCAATCGCAATCGCAGCTAATCCTCCCTTACCCCCCTGTTCCCATGCAACCAATAGTGAACCGATAAGAGCGATTATGGGAATTAAATAGAATAAAAACCCAAGATTGGAACCCATATCCACGAGGACTTTTGCAAATGCATTAATAATCTCTGATTCAGGATTAACTCCAACGGCAATCCACAGTCCACTCAAAACTCCAATCCCAACGACTGACTCTTTAATAAAAGTTTCAGATTCTTTTCTCATTTTTTCCTCCAAAGTACCCACCCAATAACAGAAACCAAAACAAGGCCAATGAATGTGTAAATTGTGTCTTTGCTCATATCAAAAATAAATCCTGCGAGAATAAAACCAAGAATAAACAGACTAATTAGTATCATTACGATATTTTCCTTTATTCTTGTAAAAAGTGATATCTTTTCCCTCATAGAAAATTTATAAGAACTATCAATATTATCAACAACTTCATCAGGATCTTTTTCGTCGTATATCATTTTAGAAGTGCTTGTCAACATCCCTGCGACTTTTTGACAATTTAGAGTATTTCTTTCTTTTTGTAGGAATCTTGGGAGATCCCTTAGTTTACTTTTGAGATTCACAAATGAGGAATATTCAAGAGTGAAATCGTCTTCTGAAATATCAACCTTAGGCATTGAACACAGTAAAGCTCGAAGCCTTCTCGATATTTCATCCTTATCTTGTTCAGAGTCAGCACCCTCCCTATAAAATCTTGCTATATCGGCTAAAAGAAGGATTATAAAATCTGTCTTATTTAAAGTTAGAGACGTAGAATGAATAAGAACAAAGAAAAAAATGACTGAACAAAGAAAACTACCCCATATAAGAATTACAAAAACAGAATCATGTATTGGAACATTATTCTTCTGAAGAACCTCCAATAGGACAAAAGTCACAACAGAAGCAAAAAGCATATAAATAGAAAATCTAACTCTTAAAATTTTAGAAAGATCAGACTTATAAGATTTATTGGTGGTGGTCTTCCCCACCCAACTCAAATAAGATAATTTTCTTTTCATAAAAAACATAGCTTATGAGTATTTTTATAACTTTGTAATAATCAATCTCTTATTGACATCTCCGCTTCTTTTATCATTCCCTCTACGGATTCCAAAAATGCATTTGGGTCTTCCCCTCCAGGCTCCATCGAACAATCGTACTTTAATCCCCTTAAGCCATTTAATTGAGAAAAAATTTCTGCGTGTTTTTTATCTACATTTTCTAATTCACTCCACTTGACAAAATTCCTTATGTTTTTACCATGACCCTCAATCTTTCCGCCGATACATAATGAATGACAAACAGCAGACAACTCTGCGGAGTTCCAACAATTTTCATAAAAAGGTCTTAACCTATTATTATCCAAATCAGCTTTTGCACTTTCATAATATTCCTTAGAACGTTTAATTAACTCCTTTATCCTTTCTTTATTATATCTAGCATCAAAAATAACAATCCACTTATCTAAAAATCTAAATAAAGTTATATGTCCTGAATCAGAAGGATAATCAACAATAAACTTCTTAATCTTCCCTATATCTGAATCTTTCACATCTTCTCCTTTAATGATATCTCTAGTTGCCTTAGCAATTGCTGTAATAACTACATCTTCATTAAACTTAATCTCTGGAGATTTACCTAACGTAAAAATAACTTGAATCCTTCTAATCTCAAAACCATCCTTTAATATTCCTTCTTTCCTTCTTTTTTCCATCTCTGGAATGGCCCAGATATTCATAACTTGTTCAAAGACTCTCTGCCCAATCTCTTCATCAACCATACCCCCAACATATATCTCAACCTTAAAAATAAATCTATTATAAAAACACATACTTCCAGCCCAGTTCAAAGTACAATTCTACTCAATTCTCTTCAAAATCCGAACCCCATGCCCACAAACAATTTCAATAAAACCAAAGTCCCTAAGTAAAAATAATATTTCCCAACATTCTTTTTTAGGAATACTAAAACCTCTACACAGTTTTTCAAACAATGCCGGAAATGGAATAATCTCTTTTCGAGATTTACTCTTAGCCTCTAATAATCTATTAAAAAATAACCCATATAACCCCTGAGAAGTATTACCTTCCATTTTTTGCCTCCAATGTATCGATATACTCTCTGTAAGCCCTCATTAATGTAATAATCCACTCCGGAAGTTCGCTTCTAATATCTGTTTGCAAAATTTCTTTTTCCATAAAAGAAATATTCCCCCAAACTTTATAATAAGTCAGACAAAAAAAAGATACAATAAAAAGTATCTTTTTTGTATCCGAAAGTTTATAAAGGCAAAATTGGGAAAAAACAACCAAAGGGAATATATCATATTTCCAAATGTATAGTAAGACTTATAAATAGGTATTAAGATATATCAGAATATGGATGAAATTAGTCCTTATTAATAGAAACCTTTATATATACCTAAGCACATACACACTTATATGGAAAATGAAACAGGCAGGTTTTGGAGATATCTTCTAGAAGGAAAGGAAAGGCATTTGGAAAAGTTAGAGATTGAAAAAAGCTATAAAGAGTTTAGAAAGTTGTGGAATCAAAAAGATAATTTTGATAAAATATTTGATAATCTGAGAAAGAATAAAATCATTTTTCTATTAGACAAAAAGTGGAGTATTCTCGCAGAAGAAGAATCGGCCACAATAAGAAAAAATAAATCTATGAATAATTATATATTTTTCCAGAAACTATTCGATTATTTTGAGAAGAATAACATAAAAGCCTATTTCGGACTGGGGAGTGCAGAATACTTCAAAGGAGATTTTTGGCAAGCTCCGCATACGTTTCATATAATAAATAATAAATATAATTTAAAGAAAAAGGTTGGCAATCAAACAATAATTTTTATTAAATTTCCAGAAGACATCTTTCTTGATGATGCTATCTTAAAGAAAGATTCACTAGACGGTAAACCATTCTCAAACAATGAAAAAACACTCTTGGATAAAATCTATTACGTTGAATATCTAAAAGGCAAGACAAATCTATTTGTTTTGGATCATTTAAATTACGAAAGAATAAATTTATACCTCTGGCTTTACAGAAAATATCCTTTTGTAAGATCGAGACTTATAAGCCTACTTGACGAAGAGCAATTAAAACAAATAAGATGAAAATTCCTGAAAAATATATTGAAGAAGTAATGGGGAATTACAAAGGCAAGCCCATAACTCGTGAGATGATAATTAAAGATTTAGCTTTAAGTTACATCCTGCATGGGATTGGAGAAGATATAAAGAAAAACAAAAACTCTCCATTCAAAAAATTAATTTTCAAAGGAGGAACACTTCTCGCAAAGTCTTCATTAGAATATCATAGGATTTCAGAAGATTTAGATTTTACGTTCAAGAATAATGCCGAGCTAAACCTCCTCTCAAAGAGCGGAAAAAGAAAAGCAATTAAAAAATTTATAAAAGAAGAGTTTTTACCTGCAATAACAAAGATATGCGAAGATTACAATTTTGATTTTAATGCAGATGAAATAGATGATATCACTAAGACCAAATATTGCCCAGTAACATCGACAGTATATCAGACCAAATTTAATATTTACATCAACACCGATGAACCAAATCCAATTAAGATAGAAATAAACTTCTGCGATGAACCTTTCTATAAGTTAGAAAAATCAAAGATTATCCATTTAAACCCTTCTTCAGACCATTTAACCTATCCATTAAAAGACCTTAGATTAGAAAGTTATATTGTTGAAGAAATAGTCCTAGAAAAACTAAGGGCAATAATCACAAGAAAAGAAGGTGTTCACGAAAGAGATGTTTATGATTTATTTCTTCTTTCTGAAAAAGGAAATGACCCCTTTAAGGTAAAACACAAGAAACTCAAGGATAAAATTGTTCAAGGGCTTGGATATCAAGTTAATAAGACAAAAGAGAGAAAACATATTCAAGAGCTTAAGAAACGAATTGAAGAATTAGAAAAAAATTTAGAAGCAGAGATAAAAGATATGAATTTAACAAATTATGATTCTGCGAAATATCAAGAATTTTTTAAGAAAATTAAAGATTTTGTTCTTTCAATTGATTTTGAAGACTTGTAAAAGTAAGTTACTTCGAGCCATCGTCTTTTATTAGCCAAGTAAAATTCATATATTCAATGGAAACAGGAGAATACCTCTTTTTTATGATTGTAGGGTCTATTCTAGTCAGCTTAATAATATTACCCCCACTCATTCAAATCAAACAAAACATAACAGCCCTTTTTCTAAAGGTATACCTCCCAATTTCTACTTTCCTTCACAATTTTATTTCAAATCCAATAGCCCAAATTATTTTTATTACCCTAATTTTTGAGTTGATAATTTATTTCTTCTATAGAACTATTTCCCGCCTAATTCAAATAAGGAGAAATGCAACATATAAAAGAAAAGAGAGAATAAAACAAATTGAAAAAATTTTAAATATTGATTTAAGTCTGTTAGACCACGATGCATTACTAAACTTATCTAATAAATGTAAAGACTTACACACTGATTTTCCGAAGTATAAGGAAGAATTTCATGTTATCTTAGGAAGGATAAAGAATCGATTAGTAGAAGAAGAAAGCATTCAGAATCTTAGGGAAATTGAAGATAAAAGAGACGAAGCTAAAGAAGAGCTTAAAGAAATAAATCGTGAAATTTATGTTAAGAAAGTAAGAGATGAAGAAAAAATAAACAGAACCATTGAAAGATTGGAAATAGGATATAAAGAAGTTTTTAAAAAAGAAAATCTAAGTGCCAATGAAAGAGAAATAGCAAAGCAAGAAGGTTATCAAGCAGTTAATGAATATTGTGTTTTAGAAAATAAATTAATTCCTGTTTTGGTTAAGCCACCATTAAATCATTCTCCGACACATGCATTTCTTGTATGGTCTGTAAAAAGATTACTAAAGAAATTTCCAAAAATAGAAAGAATAAGGGAACACGAAACAAGAAATGCAGACATAACATTTAAGATAAAAAATAAAACCTATGCAATAGAAATTGAGAAGGGTTCTTTAATGGGGAAGAAGAGACAACTAAGAAGGAAGATTGAATCTTTAGAAGATGCTTACAGGGACAGATGGTTAATCCTTGTTTCAAATAAGGGTCTAGTTAAAAAATATAAGGAATTTGGTAATGTTTCTACTAGAAAAAATTTAAGAAATAAAATAGAAAAGTGGATTAAAAATGCTGAAAATAAGTAAAAACCTTCCACCCGCTTTTTTCGGGTGTCAAACAGAATTCGTCCTCGATAAAACGCAAAAATCTACACCCAAATGCCTGCTCCGTATATATGTATATACTATATGACTATGGGGGGCATCATAGTAAAAAACTAAAATATATGGCAGAAATATTAAAACCAAAGCATGAAACTCTGAATATTGCAGGAGAAATTTCATATAGTGAGGATCGCGAGGCATGGAATCTTATCAGGCTTAAGCATGATTTATTAAAAGAATTTCCCCAGCTAAAAGAAAAAAGGTCTAAGTTTTCTTATGAAATGATATTCGGGAGAACCAAAGCGGAAATAATCAAGGCTATGAAAAAAATTACAGAGGATAAAACTTTGATGCCGATTTCGATGTTTTTGCATAAGGATTGATGGGAAATTAGGCAAGGTTTTGAAAAAGAACTCCCAGCTTCACGTACTTATTGAGACGCATAAACTTAATTGATTAAAAGAGGAAGCGAAAGAACAGGGGGTTTCTTTGGCGGAGTTGTGTCGGCAGAAGTTGAAATTAGAATGAAGGCTTTAATTGATCAAAGATTGATTGTGTATAAAGGGGATTAAATACTTAAAGTATTAAAGCAAATGATGATTATGAAAAAAGAGCTTGGTCAAGTGTTTACTTCAAAAGAAATAGCTAAAATAATGATAGATCTAGGAATCGAGAATTTATCTCCTAATTCTTCAATTCTTGATCCATGTATAGGAAAAAATATCTTTTTTAAACAATTAAAAAATAAGAATTATTTTTTAACAGGAATAGAAATAGATTTAGATTTAATTGATGATGAAATTAGTAAATATTATTCTTTAGGAAACAAAGAGCTTATAATTGGAGATTTTTTTAACCTAGATATTTCAAAAAAATATGATTTAATTGTTATGAATCCTCCCTACATTAGACAAGAAAATATTAAAAATAAATCAGAAATTGCAAAAATTACAAAAAGTTCTTTGCCTAAAAATTCCAACCTATATTCCTATTTTTTAATTAAATCAAAACAACATTTAAATAAAGGAGGGAGGATAATAGCGATTGTTTATGATTCTTGGTTGTATTCTAAATATGGAAAATTTCTTAAAAAAATATTTTCTTCTGAAATTTATTTAAATAAAATTTTGCATATTAAAAATGGAGCCTTTCAAAATGCATTGATTGGTGCAACAATAATAGAATTATCCTTAGAGAAAAAACAAGAAATATGCTATAATGAGATTGAAATGAAGGGAAAGAAAATAATCTTTTTAGAAAATCAATTTTTTAATCTGAATGAACTTGAAAAGAAGATATTTAATAAAAATAATTTAGTTGATTTTTCCTCGAATTTCTTTAGGCCTATTGAGGATATTTCAAAAAAGAATATCACAAGAGGAACTTCTGCAATTTGTAATGAATTTTTTATTTCAGATAAAAAAAGATTTGAATATGATGAGCCTTTTATAAAAAAAGTCCAAAAGATTAAAGGATATTCTGTTAATGATAACCACTCTTATTTATTAAATTTGGGGGATGCAATTCCCTCAAAAAAAGAAAAAGATTATTTAGAATTAATCAAATTAAATTTAAAGAAAAATAAAAAAAACATCGTTCTTAAAAAAAATATAAAGAATAAACATAAAGAATGGTTTAAGATTAAAAAAGTCAATCCTGGAAGAATAATTTTCAATTATTATATGAGAACAAATATAAAATTTATTTTAAATAATCGATTAGATAATGTTTCAGATAATTTCTATAATCTTTATTTGGATGAAAAAGAGCAATATTCTTTGTTGGCAATTTTAAATTCTATCTTTACTAAAATATCTTTAATTTTAAATTCTCGTAATCAAGGAAATGGATTATCTAAATTACAATTATTTGAGTTTAAGAAATGTGTTGTTCCAAGTATGGACAAATTTGAAGAAAATGTAAAGAAAAAATTAGGAGTTTTAGGTAGGCAATTATTTCTATCAAAAAACAAAGATGATTTGAAAATATTAAAAGCGATAGATTCCTTAATTCTCAATGAATATAATAAGTTCAATAATTCAAAAATTAAATTGGAAGAGTTATATTCTTTTTTGGAAGAAAAAACAAATGGATAAGAAAAATAAACTTTGGTATGGGTCTGATGAAGTGGGGGATTTTCATCCATTAGTTGAAAGAGGATTATATGAGGCTTTAGAAAAATCAAAACTTGATAAAGAATATGAAATTCTGCATCATTTTGGGAAACACACTTCAGGCATTCCAGATTTTGTAATTGTGGATAAAAAAACTAAAGATTATGTATTAATTATAGAAGTAAAAAAAACTCCTCTTGATGTTTTCGGTTTTGATGCAGGAGATCAATCTAGAAATTATGTAAAAGAACTTTATCCCCTTAAATGGAAAAAAGACCATCACCCTTATTTTTGTGTTACTAATTTAGAATATGTACAATTTTATTCACATCGTACAAAAACACCTTTAATAGGTTGTACACTTAAAGGGAGTCCTCATTTTTGTGGAGAATTATCCAAAGAAGATTATTACTCAAATTTTGTTAAATGTTTTACAGAAAAATTTAACTTGGTTAAAAATATTGGATCTCCTCAATTTAGCAAGCAATTAGAGGCGATCTCTGAGACTTTTGAGAAATCTATATATAAACTTTCTGATATACTTGAATCCAATATAGAAAGATTTTCTAATTATTCAGAAGGAGAAGAAAAATTTAAACAAGCAATACTTTATGAATTATTAAGATTTGTTTTTTACCATTACATAAAATCTATATATAAGAAAAATAATCCTCCATATTATGTGCATTTTCCAGATTTTAAACTAAGTTCAAATTCTCCAAAAGAAATTGTTGAGGTTATTGAAAATAATTTTCTTGAAGCACAAAAAGTGGATTTTAAAGACATTTTATCAAATAGTCTTTTAAATGAGAGGATAATTCCCGAAATTTTACTAAAGGATGAAAATCTTGTTGAAATACTTACAAATTTTATTAAAATTTTATCTGAAAATATTGAAGAAGGTATTGAACAAGAGGGAGGTATTGATTATTTTTTAAGCATAATTAAAGAAAAAGTTTACAATCGGACTGAAATGCATAAGAAAGGAAAAATTATGTCTGATGAAATCCTTTCTAAGATTTTATCTGATTTATCTATTTTTCCAAATTCTAAAAAAATATTAGATCCTGCTTGTGGAGATGGAAATTTATTAATCTCTGCTTATGAAAAAATAAAAGAGGCTAATAAAAAACTTTCTCATAATCAAATATTAACATTAATCCATGGTTTTGAAATTGACCCAAATTTATCGCAACTTACATCATTCCGGTTAATTGCTAAAAATTTAAACAAAGTAGATAATGAAACTAAAACAGGAATAAAAAATATAGATTTATTTGAAGTTGATCAGGAAGAAGAATATGATTCAATTTTAATGAATCCTCCTTATTTGAGGAATGAAGAAGTCGATTTATCAACTAAACAAAAATATATAAAAAATTTAGAGAAATCTGGTAAAAAATCTTTTATAAGAAAAGTTGGACAACCTAACCTTTATTTTTATTTTATTGAAAAAGCATTGAAAATGTTAAATAAAAAAGGTTCGGCTTCAATAATCTTGATGGCAAAATTCCTAAATAATAAAGATGGTATTCACTTGAAAGAATATCTTTTGCCTTATTTGGAGAAAATTATCTGTTATCCACCAAATTTTTTCTCTGAATTTGCAGTGACCACTTGTATAATCGTGTTATCTAAAAAAAGGAATACAAAAATTTCTTTTCTTAAAATTTTAAATGGGGGCGTATTTGGGAACAAAGATTTCATAACAGATTGTTTAAAAAAAGAAAATGAATTTGAATCTAAAGATTATATTTTGAGAACCATTGAAAAATCTAATCTCAATCCAGGGGATAATTGGAATAAATATTTCTTACCAGAAGTTGATATCTTTAAAAAATTATATTCAAAAGGATTTTTTAATTTAGATAATTATTATGGAAAGTTTAAAAGAGGAGGTGCAGAAAATTCTGGAGGTAGTAAAATGATTTTCCCTGAAACCTCCAGTAATCCATTAAAAGAAGAATTTAATTTGCTATCTCCAGTTACAATTCTTGGTCTTCAAAATAATAAATCTCCTAGAGGCAAGCGTAGAAGTTTTATTTTAGATGAAGAAAGTCTTTCTTTTGATAAGGGGATAGATTTCAATAGTAATCTTCAAAATAACATAAAATATCTAGAGGATGTCAAAAAACAGGTTGGTTTAAGTAAATGGCCCAAAATAAAGTCTAATCTTAAAAATAGTTTGGTTGCTCCAATATTAATAATCCCTAGAGCAGATCGAAAAAAACATGCAGTCTATTATAATCCTTTTAAAAATAAAAAAGTTTTAATTTCAACTAATTTCTTTTTTTTAGATGTTTGCAAAAATTTAAGAAAGGATTTGGGGGAAGAAATACAACATAAGTTTTTTCTAGCTTTTCTTCTTTCTTCATTTGGACAACTCCAATTTGAACTTTTGGGGAATAATCATGAAGGGATGAGGAAAATGGAAAAGTTTATGTTACAGAAATTAAAAGTTCCAGATATTTCTAAGATAAAAAAACCTAAAATTGAAGAAATTGTAAAAATCTTAGAAAAATTAAAGGAAGATTTCAATGGTCTTGAAGAAAATAAACTTCGAAATGAATTAAATTCTCTTTTTTCAGAGGTTTTATACAAAATAGATAAAAAAGATTTTAATAGTCCTGAAGAAATGAATTTATTGGTTAAGAATATATTGCAAACTGTTTTAGAGGAGAGAATTATAAAATGAAAAGAGTATTAAGTTTATTTTCTGGCTGTGGAGGATTGGATTGGGGATTTAAAAAAGAGGGGTTTGAAATTGCTTGGGCAAATGATTTCCAAAAAGACAGTTGTGAGTCATATTCTAAAAATATTGGTAAGGAAATTTTTTTTGGAAATATAAATAAAATAGATATTAATGATCTTCCTAGCGCAGATATTGTAATCGGGGGTCCTCCCTGTCAGGCATTCTCTTTAGTAGGTAAAAGAGATCCATCTGATTCTAGAGCAAGTTTGGTTTGGACATATTTTAAAATAATTAAAAAAATCAAACCTTCTTTTTTTCTAATGGAAAATGTTCTAGGAATAAGATCTGCAAAAACACTCTCTGGAGAAAAGGTTTTAGATCTTCTTAGCGAAGAATTTGAAAAGTTGGGGTATTCCATACAAATTTTTATATTAAATTCTGCAGATTATGGGGTTCCTCAATTAAGAAAGAGGGTATTTATTTTTGGGAATAATTTGGGATTAAAAAATATAGAACCCCCTCTTACAACACATTCACAAGAAGGAGAAAATAAAAAAAAGTGGGTTTCCAGTCAAGAAGCATTATCCGATTTAGGGAAACCTACAACAAATGGAATTTCCAAATATATACATCACCCCGTGAATGAATTTCAAAAATTGATGAGATTATCAAGTTCCCCTATAATTATAAATCATTTTATCCCTTATGCTAGTGAAACAGATAAAACCATTATCAAACATGTAAAACCTGGAGGAAATTATATGGACGTTCCAGATGAAGTTTCTACAAAAAGAATAATGTATTTTAAAAAAACAGGGGGAAGAACAACCACTTATGGCAGGCTTCATCCAGAAAAACCTTCTTACACATTAAATACTTATTTTGATAGGCCCAATGTTGGTTGTAATATCCATTACTCAGAAGATCGTATGATTACTATCAGAGAGGGTTTAAGAATTCAATCTTTCCCGGATGATTTCGAACTTATTTCACATAGTAAAAGAAATTATTATATACAAGTAGGAAATGCCGTTCCTCCTTTAGTTTCTTTAGCTTGGGCTAAAAAAATAAAAAATTTAATTGGGCTAATTAAACTCCCAAAATCCTAATTTTCCTTTTGCTTCAATAGGTTCGATTCTCTTAGCATTCTTCAAAACAAACCCACATTTTCCCCATGAAGAATCAGCCAAATGTTTATTTTTATCTTTTTTATGTTCAGAATCATTTTCATATTTTTTAACATCAATTAATTCAGTTTTTCCAACAATTAACCCAACAGGCAATTTATCAAAACCAAATCTTTTCATAGATTTTGAATCTAGAGTTTTAGAAGCATGAATTAAAAATTTTCCTCTAAATTTTGTATTCCAATTTCTAAGTTCAATAGTTTTCTTTCCAGAAACAACAAGTTCTGCAAATGGTTGTTTAAGAGATAAAGTTTTCATCAATCAATTCCTCCAATTAAAATTAAGATATGATTTTATTCCCTCTCCTGGGTTATAATTAGGATATATATCAAGAAAATTTTTGAATACTTCATTAAATGAATCCTTTGAAATTTTATTTTCCCTAGCTAAATAAAGCAAAACTATTGAAGCTGAACGAGATTGACCCATATTACAATGAACTAATATTTTTTTATCATTTATGGAAGAATAAATCAAATTCAAATCTTTTTTCATCATTGGATGAGTATGGGTTGGAGAAAAAGGTCTTTTCATATCAACCATATTTAAATAAAGATGATTTTCTTTCTCTGAAATAAAATATTCTGAATGAGTATTTGGAAGATTCCCCCCATATCCAACAGCATGACAATGACAAGGATTTTTACAAGCATGAATCACAATCCAATCTTCTTTTTGGTCATGAAAGCAACCTATTTCTGAACCAACAAAAATATTTTTATGAACTTCAATCATTTTTTCAAACTCTCCATAATTCCGTAAATAAACCAAACTGCCAAAAAACAGATAATGAGAATCAACAAGCTCTCTTTAAAATTTATTAAAATTCCAAGATACCAAGGAATTATCTTGTTGAATGTTGATTCAGTAAATTTATTCAAAGCCCAATCATTTTTTACAACAAAATAAATTGAAAACCAAAAAAACCATTTAATAATTGGAAAAGCCAAAAAGACAAGAATAGATTTCCAAATTATTTTTGGATAATTGTCTTTCATTGCATCAATCATATCTTCATCATCCATTTTGTACCCCTTGATTTAAAATTAGTGCAATTAATTGCAAAATGATTAACGAAATATAAATAATAAATTTATTTCGCTCTAAATTTATCAATTTTTCCCTTAGATACTTTTCTTTTTTAATCATTCCGTTAGTTTTATCCCTTAAGTTTTTGGAAAATTCTTTTATTTTATTTATTATTTCTTCATCACTCTTTTTAGAAAATGATTTTATATCTGCTTTTCCTTTAGAAAGAGCATTAAGATTATTCAATAAAATATCTTTCATGGCATTTTCAAATATTTTCAAATGCTTTGATTTTAATGTTTTAAGAATTATTTGTGTTTCATAAGTAGATTTTATTTTTAATTTTTGAATGGAGTCTAAAACTATATTAAATTTCTCTGCATTTATTTTTTCTTCATAATCAAAAACTTTTTTTCTTAAAGATTGATTTTTTCTTTCTAATATTGGAATTAAAATCCCTAATGAAATGGTTGAAAATAAAATAATATATTTTGGGAAATTAAATAAAATCTCATTCATCTTTCAAAACCTCCTTTAACCCATTAATAATTTCCACTTCTGCCAAAGTATCTAATTCACAATATTTCTCTAATGCTTCTCTAACCGTTATCTTCTCTTCATCTCCAATATTTTCTAAAAAAGTAATTCTTTCCCATTCATAACTAGCAACATCTCCTTTCTTAATTTTCAAATCAGAATATTTCAAATCGCTTAATACAGGAAGAACTGCTTTTATTGAAGCACTACCTTTTTGCTTTTGATCATAATACCAAAAATTTCTAAATATATCCCAAAGATCTTTTATTCTCAAATTAATCCCTTCCAACCATTTTTCAAATTCAGGCAAAGCTTCTGAACATTCTCTTAAAACTCCTTTTTCAAAAGATTGATTGTAAACCAAAATATCTCCTGCTTTTTCCAAATTATCTTTTAATGCCTGCATAAATTTTGGCCTAGGATCATTTATTCCATCTGCTAAAAAAGAAATGTGTTTTAATTCTCCATCTGGCTTTTCTTGAATATGCAAACTAAATTGAAAAGGAATTCTTTGGTAGGGTTTCATTCCATCAAACTTTGGAACAGCAGGATTAATTGTTTCAAAATCTAAATAATAAATTGGATAATTCAAATTATCTAAAAAACATTTGATTTGCTTTTCATCTTTATGCTTTTCTCCATTTTCAGCGAGTAATCTTTGAATCTTTTGTTTATCATTTAATTTAACCGAATCAGGAACTTCATTTAACTTAACAATCCCCGAACCATATAATTCAAATTTCTTTTTAGAAAACATTCTGTAAAAATCAAAAATACTTCCTTCCGGAATATCTTTCCAACATTCTCTAGTCAAAGCACAAGCATAAGGATTTGAACAATGAACTCCGATTGAACACTTTGGTTCTTTTTTTGAATTGACAATCTTTAACATATTCTCAATCCTTTTTTCAATATCCAAACTAAACTCTTCAACCTTTTCCGTGATATCAGTTTTAACAAAAAACTCATTTAACTCAAGCCCATCATTTTTCACATACTCGTTATTAACATGAAGCAGGTACGAATTTCTAATTTTTATCCCAAAATCTTCATAAACCTTTTTTTGAAAGCTTACATCATGAAGGTTCACATCTTTCACTTTTGTTGCAGATTTAACTTCTACAATATCCCATTTATCTTTTCCTGTTGGAACTAAAACATCAACACGAGAATAAATATCATTAACTAAAAATCCAGCTTCAAATAAAGGAACTCTTTTCTTCAATAATTCTTTTGTCTTTTCAAGATTATCTTTAAATTCTTTTTTAGATAAATCAATTCCCTCTGGATACAATTTCTTGGCAAATTCTCCAATCAAATCTCCTTCTTTGAATTTTGCCTTATCAACCTCACTTACTTCTGGAAAATTAACAAAATTATGTTTTTTATTCCAAAGAAGTTTAGGACATTGTAGACCTAAGAGATAATTTGATTTGGTTAGCATAGAAAAGCAAAGGAGAAGTGGTTTTTATGAGTTTTGGGAACAATAAAAGATAAAAAGGGATGGTTATTAAAGAAAATATGAAATTCAAAAAAATAAAAATTGATGGGTTTAGATGTTTTAACAATTTTGAATTAGAATTTGAGGATTCTTTAACTTTAATAATTGGTGAAAATGATTCTGGAAAAACTTCTTTATTAGACTGTTTAGATATTTTTAGAAATAAATACAAGATAGACGAAGAAGATTTTAGAGAAGGGGAAAACGAAATAACAATAGAATTATTTACAGAAGATTTTCAATTCATAAAAAATGTTAAAAGAGATGGAGAGGAGGGAATTATTGATGCTCCTCTGAGTTTATTTCCCACTCAGATTTATATCGAAAAACTTAAAGCATATCTTGAAAGCGAAATCAATCTTGAAGATCAATATGTTAAAGATAAATTAGCCAAAGAAGGGAGATTATTAGGTTGTAGAATTGCAATTAACACAAATTATTCTAATTTAAAGAATACAATTTTTGAAAAATTAGGTAATCCCTCTGAATGTAAGATAGAGAGAACAAATTTTCCACCAATTAATCTATTAAAACTAGATGGTAAGCAATTTGAAGATGTTAAATCCTTCTTACAAGAAATTTTTTCTTCAGAAAAGGAACCCCTAATATTAGAAGAAAAAATAAATAAGGATCAGACTTTGGGAGATGTTATTTCTGAAAAAATTTATGAATATTCTAAAAAATTTTCTGAAGAAGTAAACAAAGGAGAGTTAATTGAAAAATTAAAAAAATATTTAACAAATTTGAATAAAATAAAGATAGATTTATTTCCACAATTTTCTTTAAATTCAAAGGTGGAAGTTTCTTTTTTAGAGGGAGATAAAGAAATAAATATTAGAAAAAAAGGGGATGGAACAAAAAGAAGAATAACTTTGGCATTATTAGAACATCTTTGCCAGGAAGGCAAACCTCATTTTTATATTTTAGATGAACCAGACACGCATCTCCATGTTAAAGCCCAATTAAATTTATTTGGAAGTCTTAATGATTTGTGTTCACAAGATTGCCAAATTATCTTAACAACACATTCTCCTTTTTTAATCAATAAAGCTAGACCGAAACAAATTAGATTATTGTGTCAAACCGAAGAGGGCACAAAATTAAGGTATTTAAGAGAAGATTCAGATTCTTCAGATAAAATTTTAAGAAGGTTGGGTATAGAAAATATTTATTTATATTTTGCGAGAAAAATATTATTAGTCGAAGGTGAAACAGAGGAAGCATTTATCCCAAAATTTTATTTTAATTTATTTGATAACAATCTGAATCATGATTTAATTAAAATTATTAATGTCAGAGGAATACCCAATATACCTGGATTTTCAAGAGCCATGTTGGAATTAATGGATAAAGATCAAATATTTGTTATGATGGATAATGATGCATCTCCCGAAATTAATAGATTAATACAAGAATTGGATTTAAACGAATCTAATAAATTAATTATTGGAACAAAAGAATTTGAAGATAGTTTTAAGGAAGAAATAATTCATAAATGTTGGGAAGAATATCACAAGGCACATGCTAAATCAGTGGGGGAAAATTGGACTCTTGAAAAAATTAAAGCCGAAAAAGAAAAATCTCTAAAAGGAGAAATTAAATTTAGTAAAACATTGAGATCTTTAAATAAAAATGGGAAGAAGATGACAAAACCTATTTTTGGAGAAGTTTTAGGGGAGTTTTGTAGTAAAGAAGAATCTCCAACAGAATTATTGGAATTTATAACAAAATTAAAAAATAATTAATATCTTTTGATTATTTCTTCTTAACAGGTTTTAGAATTAATTTATCTCCTTTATCTTCTAATTAGAATTTTTTATTTTCCCATTTCTTAGACTCTATGATTGCCTTGGGAATCGCAATCCTATAAGATTGATATTCTGTTCTTTCTCTTAACTTTTGAATCTTAATCTCCATAAGAGTATCAACCAAAAATGTTATAAATATAATTCGAGTATCATAAGAGTATCAAAGATGACATCTGAAACAGAAGTTTTCTTTATAGAACTTGCAGGAGTATTGGTTGGGATAATTGTAATTATCATCTCAATTCGTGTTGGGAAAAAGAAAAAATGAAAGAAACAATAAAACAAGTCTTTGTTGGAATGGTAATTTTTTTAGTTGGAGGGTTGGCCTTACTCTCTATTGTTGATCCTTATATAAGACATCAGGTTATGGACACTATGCCATCTATATCTTTCGGAGGAGAAGATATCTTAGATGTTGTCAAAAATCCAGAAAAATATGAAGGAAAAGAAATTCTTTTGAAAAATACTTTCATCACAACTTCTTTCACGGAAGGAGAAGTGATTTCTGCTGAAGAATTAGATGGAAACTTTGTTCATTTGAAATATAAGTATTATAGAAATATCTATTGTGGAGGTTATGTGGATTTGGAAGGAATTATTTTAAATACTAAATCTCAAACAGGATTGATTCCTGTTGATGAAAATGGTAATCGATTAAAAGGCTCTTATTATTTCAATGTTACAGAAGTAAAGTGCAGAGATTAATTTATGGGTGGATTAAATATATATTTAGTTCATAGGTCTTGATTTTGCTGACAATATCCTCTTATTCACAATACTATTAATATGAAAAAGGGGGTTGGCCTCACCCTCCTGTGGATTAAACCTAATCATTTTTGTTAACATATATTTAAATATTTCCTAATCTTAATTTTTAATAAAGATGGATGATGAATAAAGGAGTTCTCTATATTTCTCACTCCTTTAAAAAAGAGAAAAGATAAATGAAAGGAGGTACATAAAAAATGGAAACCATTAAAGGATTAGTAATAGCTATAATTATGGCGATTGTAGTTATTGGAAGTGGGGCTGCTGCTGCTATTATTGGCGGTTTAGGCAGTGCTCTTGGATGGGGTGGAGCTTTGGCTGGAGTTTTCCTAGTTTTAGCTTTAATTTTTGCCGGGTTCAATAAGAACTGATTCAATGAAGGGGATCCCCCCCTTGAATATCAATAAAAACTAAATAGTTTCCTTTTCTTAAAAAGATATGAATAACAAAGGAATGATACAGGTTGTAGGAGCAATATTTGTTGTAATTTTAATAATAGTTGGTCTTGTCTTGGGCATTGGAATCACTGGAAATCCAATAATTAAGTATAATCATACTAATGATCCTATTCCTTACGAAGTTTCAGGATTATCTTTGTTAAATCTAAATTCAGTTGAAAATTTTGAAAGTTACAAACAATTTGCAGATAATTTGAATGGTTTAATTTCAATATTAAATGACAAAACTAAAACAAAAATCCCTGAATTAAAGAAAACAAAAGATGCATGGGATAAAGCTTCTAAAACCATAAACAAATATGCTCCCCTAATTAATAATTATAATGATGTAATTTATTCTTCCAAAAATTTTTCATTATCTCCAACAAAGGATAAGTATAATCAATTTTATCAAGATGTTGGCATATTTTCTCTCGAGATAACTTTTATTTCTGCAACTTTATTCCATACTGCAACATTCAATAGTGTTGGAACTTTTTATCGTGCTAGTGGACTAAATACATTTGCATTTAAATGTCCTTCTTGTATCTCAGCCATGCTCTCAACATCTTATTGGATAATAAAAACAGTATTGGTTGAAAGTGCTTCAGAAGGTGCAGATGCTTTATTTGAAGGATTAAAGAAAATAACAAAAAATATTTAAACAACACATTCCTTAACTTAATAATTCAAAATTATGTTGAATATTTAACTGCATGAGGAATGTAGCCCTTCTAATATACCCTAGTTGGGGCATTCTAACAAAATGTCCACTTTGACAATTTTCAAAATTTCTCCATCACCCCCACCCCGACAATCCTTAAAAAGTCACGCCATCGCACAACACACGAATGAAAACAGCAAGGCTGACAAAAAAAGAGGATGAATTCTGGGAGGAAGTTTACAATTGCCTAATTCAGTGGAGCATTCATGAAGATTTTACTTATGATCTATGCTTTATAATTACAAAAGCAAAGTTTGAAAGATTAAGAAATGTTGATAAATTTCTTTAGGCAATTATAAGAACAAAAAATACATAATAATAATAATAATAAAAAATTAAAATTATAAGTGAAAACAACCCGAACTCGGCAAAGAGATTTTCAAATCCATAGTGATTCAGATAACCATCAATCTTTAATAAGCTTCTTTGCAGGAGCTAAAAAGTAGAAGAGACAAAAATAAAATAGTCAATTTCAAAAACCTTTATATAATTAATATATTACTTCAATTATATGCACATAAAAATATTAGGAACAGGAACAAGTCAAGTATCAAAAGAAAGAGTTTCCACTTCAAATTATATTGAGATAGGCAATAAAAAAATGTTATTAGATTGTGGATGTGGAACTCTTGTTAGAATGAGTCAAGCTGGAATATCCTTTAAAGATATTGATATCGTTTTAATTTCTCATTTTCATATTGATCATATTTCTGATTTATTTGCTTTACTTTGGGCTTTAAAATATCCTCATTTAGACAGAAACAAGAATTTGCAAATAATTGGACCTAAAGGATTTGAGGAATTTTATAACAATTATGTTAAACCAATAGTCTTTTCAAAGCCTTTTGACTTGTTCAATATTGAGATCAAAGAAATTGAAGATGAAATTAAATTTGATGATTTTACTATTCAAACATTAAGCACTTTACACACAGATGAAAGTATTGCATACAAATTTATTGAAAATGGGAAAACATTGGTAGTTGGAGGAGATATGGGTTATGATGAAAATATAATTGACTTTTCTAAAGAAGCAGATATTTTGATTCTTGAATGTTCTTATGATAATAGTAAAGAACTTGAAAGTCATCTTACTCCAAAAGAATGTGGACAGATTGCCAAAAAAGCAAATGTCAAAAAATTAATTATCACACATTTTTATCCTATTCCTAAAGAAGTAAGATTAGAAGAAACAAAGGAAATTTTTAAAAATACTCTTATGGCCGAAGATTTAATGGGTATTAATTTATAATGAATTATTTTTGCTCTTGATTCTTATTCTAGATGTATCGCATTCGCTCATTTGAAGGAAAGCCAGAATAAAATAAAAATTCCAACCTATCTATTCCATCTCCACAACCCTTAAAAACTCCAACACCCTCAATAAAACATACTAAAAACAAACCGACTAAGGTGCGTTTTAAAAATTCTAACCGCTCGGCTGGGGCGTATTTCCCAACCTTAATTTTATAAAAGATTAATTCTTAGATAAGTTATCACAAAAGAGGCTATAAACAATTTCATCATAGGCAATTACTTCAAACACATTTGAAGCCTTCGCCGCA
>Ga0180732_1000895_pt1 | contig 21176 bp, 19 predicted proteins | sample KR11_01MetaG_FD_148674 | JGI IMG/M metagenome (GOLD analysis project Ga0180732, IMG submission 148674) | Groundwater microbial communities from the Olkiluoto Island deep subsurface site, Finland - KR11_0.1 MetaG | ecosystem: Environmental > Aquatic > Deep subsurface > Groundwater | place... | reverse complement strand
CGCGCGGCGTCTATATGTCTTTTTGTTTCCGTGTTCATATTATTTTAGTTTTTTAACGGTATTATTCGCCAAAAGAGATTTCATTTGAGTTATTGCTATCTCGTTTAATTTCAACAGCCGTTCTTTTTGCGATAATCCCATTTTTATAAATTCAGAATTCAGAGCTTCTAAATTAGCCAGACAAATAAGCTGCGTGACATCGGAATAATCGCGTATATTTCCTGATAATTTCGGATTCTTTTCCCGCCATTCTTTTGCGGTTATGCCAAAAAGAGCGACATTCAAAACATCGGCTTCATTCGCGTAAACAATAGTTGCTTTTTCCGCGGATAGTTTCTGCGGTAAAACAATATTTTCTTTTATGGAATCCGTATGAATTCGGTAATTGATTTTGGTCAACATCCGTTTTGCGTCCCAGCCAAGAACCAGTCTCTCATTTTCTTCGATTTTCAACCTCTGAAATTCTTTGATTAAATAGAGCTTAAATTCGGGAGACAACCAAGTCGCAAATTCAAAAGCAATATCTCTATGAGCATAAGTTCCGCCATATCTGCCGGCAGCTGATCGTATTCCGATTGCGTTTGTTTTTTGAATCCACTTTGAAGAAGAAAGTATAAAACCGTTAGATCCCGCCTCATTTCTAATGTTATTGAATTCCATAACATTAAAATTCGAATTGTGAAATTGTTCCCAAGCTCCAATAAACTGAATCGTATATTTCGTCGATAGCCAATTTGCTATTACAATCCCCGTCGCTTCTCGATCTTTGAATTTTGCCATATCAGTCAAAGAGATGAACTCCTCCTCGTTTTTTTTAATTACGGCTATTTGTAATCCTTGGGTTATAATCTTTTTCATAATTTTATAAATTGGTTAAATGATATGCGTAGTCGCGGATATATTGAGGGACGGCCGTTTTATATCCGTTAAGTTTTTGATATTCGCCATAATGAAATGATGATTCCGTATTGAAGCGGCCGGTTTGGCGGCTGGAGATAATTTCCCGCACTTTTTCATCCGTGACATACGCTTTGAAAAACATTTTTACGGAGGCATAGTGCGCTTGATCAACCGGATTCACTTCCATAAATTTCTCCCATTCGGATTCAAGAAGATCATCTTTCATTTCAAAAGTTTCTTTGTCGCCAAACGCGACTTGCAAAAATTCTTTAACAGAAATTCGGCGGTCAATATTGAATATCTTGCGGATCTTGTCCATATTGAGAAAATATTTCGGCTTATCCAAAACATGCTTCTTGGTAAAATTTTCCGCTTCTTCGGTATCGCCATTTTCCCACATATTTTTAAGAGTCTCGTTTCCAAGCACATCTTCTTCAATGGCGCGCTTGAATCCTTCGCGGTCAATCCGCATACCTTCCCATCCAACAACCGTTTCCGCAACTGACACAATCTTGTCCTGAGTTGCGAGATCTATCAAACCATGAAATATTTTATTTCCTTTTTCATCAACAAAATCCACTTGGGCGTTTTGCGGCGGCGATCCTTCTGTTTCGTATTTTGTAATAATCCTTTTTATCTTGGGCAAGGTAATTTTATCGTCGTATTTGAATTCTTTTTCAAAATACTCGCATGTGGCGAAAAAATCAAAAAATTTGAATCCGTCTTTGGCAATCGCCATTGCGTCATTGTTCGCGTAGTCTTTATATTCAAAAAGATATTTTCTTGTGCCTCGTCCTTTAATCTGCACAAAATCCGTCGGGCTGAATACCGGCCTCATTAAGGCGAGATTTAGAATATCCTGACAATCATAGCCGGTGGTCATCATGCCGACTGTTACGGCGACTCTCATTTTGCTTGTGTCGTATCCTTCGGGATGCTTTGTCTTTCCGCCAAGCATATTATTGGAGAAATTGATTGTCATTTGTTGCGCGTTTTGAACCTGAGAAGTAACCTGCATCGCAAAATCAGATTCGCCATATTGCTCCGGCCATTTTTCATAAGCAAGCTTGTTGAGAATATTGGCGATTCGCGCGGCGTGCTTTTGGGATACGCAAAAAGCGATTGATTTTCCAAAAAGCGAAACGCCGTATTTTTCCGCTACCGGGTCAAAAAGCCCGTTATCAATAAACGCCTTGCACATGGCGATATTCGTTTCTTCATTAATGAATTTTCTCTCATAGTGCCGTTCATTGAAAACTTCATCAATATTTTCTCCTTGTTCCGTTGTGGTATGAACCGCGTAGCCTTTTTCCGAAAGAAGCTCGGTGGTAATTTCCGTTCGCGCGTCAACAAGAGTGGGCTGGATTAAGTAGCATTCTCTTGATCCCGTGATTAAATCATAAGAGAAAGTCGGATTTCCCGGCTCACAGCCAAAAGTTTTATATGTATCAAGCAATACTCGCCGCTCGTATTCTCTTTGGCTGTCTGTCCCTTCGGAATCAATGCCTTTAAGATAATTTTTTGGCGTGGCGGTAAGCCCGAGTTTGTAGCCGACAAAATACTCAAAAACCGCCCGGCTGTTGCCGCCGATAGAGCGATGAGCTTCGTCGGAAATAACCAGCTCAAAATCTGTCGGAGAAAATTCTTTTCTATAGCGGTCGCCGGCGAGAAAAGTTTGAATTGTGGAAACTACAATGCTCGCGTTTTGCCATGAATCGCGATTTTCTTTATAAATCACGCTTCTAAAATCTTTGCCCAAATACTGAATAAACGCTTTTTGCGCCTGATCTTCAAGCTCTAATCTATCAACTAAAAATAAAATTCGGCGGGCGTTGCCTGATTTTAAAAATAGCTTGATAACCGCCGCCGAAACAAGAGTCTTGCCCGTGCCGGTTGCCATTTCAAACAAAAATCGCTGATTGCCGTTTTTCGCCGATTCCTGAAGCGCTTTTATCGCTTGCGCCTGATAAGGGCGAAGCTGTTTGAAATTATTATTTTTCAAAAAATCCGATCGCGTAGAATCATCCTGAAACGCGGGATCTTTGGCGAATCCAGGCATTTGCGTTTCTATGATATAATTTTCATTAACAGGTGTCTGCGCAAGCTCTGTTGGATTTGGTGTGTATTTCTCGTATTGAGTAATTGAATCCTGTGTTGGAAATCGTGAGATAGTATCAGGGTTGCCATGTTTAATATCCCAAAAATAATGAATATTGCCATTGGAAAGAATAACAAAACGAGCGCCGACATTACGCGCATAATTTCTGGCTTGTTCTTTGGCAGAAAGAGGATCAACGGATTCGCGCTTCGCTTCCACGACAACGAGAGCTCGTCCGTCTTTATCAAGTAAAAGAAAATCAATAAAACCATGGACTTCGTTTTCAAAATCATCGCCAAGTTCCGAATATTTGACGCCCGGCTCAAGCTGAATATTGGCTTTGCCTTTTTTATCATCCTCAAAACGCCACCCCGATTCTTCGATAAATTTGTTTATTTTAATTCGCGCTTTTGCTTCTTTGGTGTTTGTCATATTTAATTAAATTTTTATCACTTTTTTACTTAGTCTTAACTCTATCCAAAAACCTCTCAAACTCTTTTTTCTCAATCCTAAATTCCTTGCCTATTTTGTAAGCCTTAATTTTTTCAGCCTTAATATAGCGGTAAATCGTCATTATATTTACCCTCAATTTATCAGCAACTTCCCGCGCCGTGTAAAATTGTTCGCTTTCGTTTCTCATGTTTTTATTATACTTTACATTTCTGTACGAAGCAAGATTGACTAATTTTATAAATATATAGTGAGTAGCGCCGGGGAGTAAAACAATCTCTATCTCAAATCTGGGATATAAATATACTTATCCATTTTTTGAAACACGGTTCTAATACTCTCCGCTACGCCACCCTAAATTAAAACAGCCTCTTTTAAAAAGCGGCTGTTTTTGTTTTAAAGACCCTCGCCGCAATGTTGCAATTCTCGCATAATCAATTTGTAATGATTATAAAAAAATTACAAATATTTGAAAATGTGCTATAATATTAGCAAGATAGATTTTATGACTTATGAAAATATGCTAAATATAAGATTTAACAAAATGGCGGCTGGAATAAAAAAATCAAAAGAAAGACTCAGAGAAGAGCATGAAAAAATAAAATCAATCATCTCTTTAAAAGGAGAAGGTTTGATGGTTGTTGACAATGATGATAAAATAATAATGGTAAATAAGATAACAGAAAATCTTTTGAAAATATCATCCAAAAAACTGCTGGGAAAAAACATAAAAGAAGTTCTTATTATGCTAAAAGATAAAAAAGAGCTTCCCGCGGATAAATGGCCGCTTGAAAAAGCATTTGAAGATAAAAATCCGGGCAGAATAAATAAAAAAACATTTAATGGCACAGTGATTGTTTTCAGAGATATTGCGGAACTAAAAAAATTAGAGGAAGAAAGAGAATTCGCCAAATACAACGCCGAGAGCATTTTAAGAAGCGTTTATGTTGAACGCGACAATGTTCAGGAAGGGAAAAATAAGCTGGAAGCAACATTAAATAGCATCGGGGACGCTGTTTTGGCGGTTTGGGAGGATAAAAGAATTGTTATTTTAAATCCTATCGCGGAAAAAATAAGCGGCTTCAGCTTTAAAGAAGTTGAAAATAAAAATTACAAAGACTTTTTAAAATTTATCAAAGAAGAAACAGGAGAAGAGGCAGATATTATCAATGAGGCATTTAATAGCGGCGATCGGATAACAAGAAGCGATTTAGCTTTATTAAATAAAAATAAAAGCTTAATTTCTATAGATATCAGCGCCGCTCTTATAAAAGATCAAAACGATAAAAGAATGGGCATTATAATTGTATTCAGGGATGTTACGGAAAAAAGAGAAACCGAAAGAATGCGTTCGGATTTTATTTCGACGGTTTCTCATCAGCTTCGAACTCCTCTTTCCGCGATGAAATGGTTTATTGAGATATTGCTGGATGGAGATGTCGGAAAATTAAAAACTGAACAAGCTGATATAATTAATGAGGTTAAAATAAGCAATCAAAATATGATTGATTTTGTAAATCAAATGCTTAGCGTTTCAAGAATCGAAAATGAAAATCTTGCAATTAATCCGGAAACAATAAACCTTGAAGACTCTATTAATGAATTCATAGATGAAATATTGCCGATAACAAAAAAGAAGAAACAAAAGCTGGCTTTTAGCGGAATTAAAGATAAATCTCTTGAAATTAAGATTGATAAGAACTTGTTAAGAAATATTATTTATAATCTTTTAATCAACGCTTCAAGATATACTCCCGACAATGGAAAAATAAGTTTAAGTATTGAAAAATCTAATAAAGATAATCTGCTTTTTATTGTTAAAGATAATGGCATCGGCATACCAAAGAAAGATTATAGAAAATTGTTTAAGAAATTTTCAAGAGCCGGAAACGCAATTAAATATGAAGCAAACGGCACTGGTTTGGGATTATATATAATTAAATCCATACTTGATTTGATAGGCGGGAAAATTTGGTTTGAATCGCGGGAAAATAAAGGGACTGTATTTTTCTTTACGCTTCCCATAGACAGCATGTTCTGCACCATAAAAAAGTAATATAATTCATTGATATTGATATAATTTTATATAATTAATATATTAATAAAAAAACCATGAAAAACAAAAATTTAATCCTTATCATTGAAGATGATAAGTTTCTTCTCAAGGCATACGAGATAAAGCTTAAAAAAGAAGGCTTTAATGTCATTCTTGCAAAAGACGGAACAACAGGGCTTTCTTCGGCTGAAAAAGAATTGCCTTCTTTGATTATCCTGGATCTGATGCTTCCGAGAATGAACGGTTTTGAAGTCCTTAAAAAATTAAAAAGCAGCGAGTCTCTTAAAGACACTCCTGTCATAGTAATTTCTGTTTTAGGGCAAAAAGCTGACCAGGAAAAAGCAATTATGCTTGGCGCGGAAAAATATCTGATTAAAACAGATCATACATTAGAAGAGGTAATAAAAAATATTAAAAGATATTTAACCTAATTTATCGCCAAGGAATTTTAATATGAACATTTTAAAAGTCCGGCTCCAAAGTTTCGAAGTTGAATTCCTGAAACGCGCGAAGCTTAATTTATTGTATAATCTTTCAAAAAAATGAAGAACGAACAGATTAAAGTCATGATCCTTGAAGATGATAAGTTTTTATTAAAAGCATACGAAATTAAATTTAAACAATCAGGCATAGGAATTATTTCCGCAAAAGACGGAATGACAGGGCTTTCTTTGGCTGAAAAAGAATTGCCTTCTTTGATTATCCTGGACATGATGCTTCCGAAAATGAACGGTTTTGAGGTCCTTAAAAAATTGAAAAGCAGCGAATCTCTTAAAGACATTCCTGTCATAGCAGTATCAAACTTAGGGCAGAAAAAAGACATGGAAAGAGCGCTAGAGCTTGGAGCCAAGGAATATTTGATAAAAACAAATTATTCCCTGGATGAAGTGATTGAAAAAATAAAAAAATATCTGAATTAAATTTATTGCCAGTAAAATTTTATCGGACAAGGCTAAGCTTTATAATATTTATTATGTGTGATATAATATAAAAAGGCATTAAAATAATAATTATAAATTAAATTAAGAAGGAGGTGATAATTAATGACAACAAACGAAAATAAAGCAAAAGGTTTCACATTACTGGAACTTTTGATTGTAATCGCGATCTTAGCAATTTTATCAGTCGCTTTGGTTTTAATTTTAAACCCGACTGAAACATTAAGGAAAAGCCGCGACTCTCAAAGAATGAGCGACTTAGCGACAATGAAGACTGCTTTAGGATTATATTTAACCACAGTCACGCCTCCAGTTCTTGATGGTGGAACAAATACACTCTGCATCGGTGGAACGGGAAATGATACGATTTTCTATAGCGGAGCAGTAACTGGCGGAACACCGATAGGAACATTTTGGCTTGGTAGCACCACAGGGACAGGAGTGAATGGCAATGATGGCTGGCTTCCAGTTGATCTAGGAGCTATTTCAGGAGGTTCGCCAATTTCAAATTTGCCGGTTGATCCTACTAATACTGTTGACGTTGGTACGGCTCCGACATCCGCGGATCTTGTCTATAGATATGCTTGTAATAATACAAATACTACATTTGAAATTAATGCTGTACTGGAAAGCGATGAACTCTCTGGCAATATGGCTACCGATGGCGGCGATAATGCTAATTATTACGAAGTTGGCTCGCTTCTTACCACTCTGCCGGCTGGAACTGCTTTCTAAATTCAAAACACTAAAAGACAGATTATTTATTTACTTATTATTAACTTGATTAATATAAGTTGAACAATCTGTCTTTTTTATGTATAATATAGATATGCATAATTAACACAATAAATATACAATGGATACGCTCTCTATATTATACTTCCTGAAAATTTATCTGCCTCTTTCAATATTAATAATTATTTTATTTTATCATATTGCCTCAAATGACAAAAAGGATAAGCTAATAAAATACGGGATATTGCTAATAACAGGAATTCTTCTTTCAATAAGTTCTTATAGCACGATCGCGACATACAATCTCTGGCAAACAGATCCATTCAGTAAATTCCTGCTCCCCCCTTATGATGCGGCATATTTCTATGGCTATGCTTTTTCCCGCTTTTGGCAGTCATTTATAGTGATAATTATCATAAGTTTTTTTTGGGCGGTTTTTCTTTCTTTTATTAAAAAATATTCTAAAGGCAGGCTTCTTTCTAAAAACGAAATCTATTTGGGATTTTTTACGGCCATAGCAGTCGGCTTTCCGAATTTTATAATTTACATTTTTCTGCTTTTCGCGTTTTTCCTGTTCCACCAATTAACTCAAAACATGATATTCAAAAAATCCCAGCCTATAGCAATATCCCCAAGCATGATTATCAGCGCGATTGTTGTAATTTTGTGGGGAAATGATATTTTGATTAAATTCGGATTAAGCGTTCTCAATGTTTGAATTTGTTTGTTTTTGTAAATTAGATTTTAATATAATTGTTCCCCCTGATAAGGGGGCTAGGGGGTTTAAGAAGATTCGCAGAATAACAGATAAAAATTAAAGAATTGAAGCGTCTTCTTGATTTCTTCTATGATTACAATCTGTCTGTTTTCAAAACCCCCCAACCCCCTTATCAGGGGAAGGATATAACAATAATCATCAGAATCTTCTCTCATCAATAAAATAATTTCTATGCATATACCTCCAAAAGAATTAAAAAAGATAATCTTAAAATCCGAAATTATTTCGGAAAAAGATTATGAGGCATCTGAAAAAGAAGCAAAGAGATCGAACATTTCCGTTGAGAATATTTTAATTGGAAATAATTTGATAACAGAACAATATCTAACCGAGCTTCTTTCAAAATATCTGGACATGCCGCTAGTGGATCTTTCCAATGAAAAAATAAGATTTGAAGATATTGAGCTTATCAGCGAATCAGACGCCAAGAAAAAAAATTTAATAATTTTTGGCCGCGAAAAGCAGTTTTTGAAAGTCGCTATGGCTGATCCGCTGAATTTGCAAGCGATAGAATACGTGAAAACAAAAACCGGCATGCCCCTTAAAATATTCATAACCGGCCAAAATAATCTGCAAAAAGCGTGGAGGAGATACAAAAAAGACATTGGAAAAGAATTTCATGAAATTATCAAAAAAAACGTGGAGCGGACAAAAACAGAAAAAGGAGATTTAGCAAGAATCGCGCAAGATTTGCCGATTATTTCCATTCTCGACACAATTATGGATTATGCCATTGCCCACAACTCCTCTGATATTCATATTGAAGTTTTTGAAAAAAAAGTTATTGTAAGATTCAGGATTGACGGAATTCTCCATGACATCATTGAATTGCCTTTGGGCGTGCAGCTAGCTCTGATTGCCCGCATCAAAATTTTATCCAATCTGCAAATTGACGAGCATCAAACTCCGCAAGACGGAAGATTTAAATTTAAGACGGAAGATCAGGCTGTGGCAATCAGAGTTTCCGTTATGCCGACATTCCACGGAGAAAAAGCTGTGATGAGAATTCTTGCAGAATCAACGAGGCCTTTAAGCCTTTCGGAGCTGGGGCTTTCCGATCATAATTTAAATGTCGTCAAAAAAAATATACAAAAGACACAGGGATTAATTCTGGTTACAGGTCCGACCAGCAGCGGCAAGACAACGACGCTTTATTCAATATTGCATCTCCTGAACAAGCCGGAAGTAAATATATGCACAATTGAAGATCCGATAGAATATGACATACCAAGAATAAACCAGACGCAAATAAATCCCAAAACCGGCATTTCGTTCGCCGAAGGATTGAGATCTTTTTTGAGGCAAAATCCGAATATTATTATGGTCGGAGAAATAAGAGACAAAAGCACCTTGGAAATGGCAATACACGCTTCCTTGACCGGACACTTAGTTTTATCCACTCTGCACACGAACAATGCCGCGCTCGCTATTCCGCGATTGATAGACATGGGAGCCGAACCGTTTTTAATCGCATCTACTTTAAATTTAATTATAGCCCAGAGGCTAGTCAGAAAAAACTGCCCTAAATGCTTATCCAGCCAAAAGTTAGATAAAGATATCATCAGAATAATCAAAGAACAAGTTAAACTAAATCCTTTCAGCGAATTTGAATCCGGCGCGCTTGATATGGCATATATCGCGAACGGATGCAAATCGTGCGCCGATAGCGGCTATCATGGACAGATTGGCATTTTTGAGACCTTGGATATTACCCATAATATTAAAGATCTTATAGTTAAAAAAGCCAGCGGAGATGAGATAAAAAACATAGCCCTTAAAGAGAGGATGATACCGATGTTTGAAGACGGCTTAGAAAAAATTCAAACCGGACAAACAACTATATCTGAAGTATTCAGAACGATTAGGGATTGAAGTTATTTTAATTTTGAAAATAGCATTAAGATTTAGAAGGAGGTTAAGAAGAATCGCGGAACAATAAATTAAAATTGCATAGATCGAAGCGTCTTCTTGATTTCTTTTGTAATCACAAGCAATTTTATTTTCAAACCCCCAACCCCCTTATCAGGGGGCTTATAACATAGCAAAAAATATATGCCTACATTTATATATACGGCCATAAACGATCAGGGAGAAATAAAAAGCGGCGAGCTGGAAACTCAAGATGTCAAAACAGTTATTGAACATCTGAAAAGAGAAGATTTGACGGCTATTTCCGTAAAATTAAAAAAAGACCTTTCGGGCAGATTCGCCAATCTTTTTTCTTCAAATATCACCCAGCAAGAAAAAATTATGCTCACAAAGCATCTTTCAACTATGATAAAATCCGGCTTGAGTTTGAAAGAGGGAATTGAAACTATTTTGAACGACGCAAAAAACAAAGCGCTTAAAAAAGTTTTAACGGAAGCGAAATTCAATTTGGAAAAAGGCCAGCCTCTTTCAGCGACTTTCAAAAAATATCCGAAATCATTTTCCAATGTTTTTATTTCACTCGTTGAAGCGGGAGAATCTTCCGGCAATCTTGAAAAATCGCTGAACTATCTCGGCATCCAGATAAAAAAAGATTATAAGCTGCGACAGAAAATAAAAGGCGCGATGATCTATCCCCTTGTTTTAATCTTCGCTTCAATTTCGGTTATTATGATAATGATGGTGTTTGTCGTGCCAAAACTGTCCGAATCATTTCTAAGAAACAAACTGGAACTTCCGTGGACAACGCAAATTATAATCAATTCCAGCAATTTTATAACGCATAATATATATTTAATTATCGGGCTTGCTCTGTCTGTCATTATCAGTTTTGTTTATTTCAGAAATAATAAAAATTTTCAAAGCGCGCTGTCTAAAATTATTTTGAAAACCCCGATACTTTCCGAACTCTATGTTAAAATTGTTATTGCCAGATTTATCAGAACTCTCGGAACTTTGCTGGCAAGCGGCATAAGCATTTTGAAATCACTTGATATTTCAGCCGGCACGCTGGGATATAATGTATATCAAAAATCCATAAACCAAATAAGCAAAGAAGTGAGCCGGGGCGTTTCTCTGAGCAACGCGCTCAAAAACCGAAAAGATATTTTCCCCTATATGATGATTAATATGGTTAGCGTAGGAGAAAAAACGGGAAACTTGGATTTGACACTGGAAGAATTAGCGATATTTTATGAAGAAGAAGTTGATAATAGCATAAAAAATATGGTTTCTCTGATTGAACCCGCGCTTCTGCTTTTTATGGGACTGGTTGTCGCTACTATCGCTTTTTCTGTTATTATGCCTATTTATCAATTAGTCGGTTCGGTGAAATAAATTTCAGCGAACGCGGAATGTTCTACCCGGCTTTAGCCGAGGGTTCGTGATACTTTAGTATCGCGAACCTTTAAAACACTTGAAGCTAAAGCTTCAAAACCCTCGGCTAAAGCCGGGTAGAATAAAATGAAATTCTTCAGCGATAAAATAGCACTATGAAAATATCTAAATCTTATTCCGGTTTCAGTCTGATAGAAATCCTTTTAGTTGTATCAATTTTAGCAATCATTTCCACTTCCGTATTTATATGGTTTTCAAATTATCAGCGCCAAACTGAAATAGAGTCTGCTTCAAAAATGATTATCAGCTCCTTGAGAGACGCCCAGTCCCGCTCAATCAGCGGAAAAGATTTTATGAAATGGGGAATATTTTTTGACGGCACGGGCAATAAATTCATATTATTCCGCGATGAAGGCGGTTATGCGGGAGCAACTATCAAAGAAGAAACTTACTTGTCAAGCTATGTTGAATTTGACAGCGCTTCCCTTTCGGGTGGCTGCAATGAAATTATTTTTGAAAAAATAAACGGCGCTACGGCCCAAAACTGTACGATTAAAATCATAGATAAAAGCGATAACGCAAATTTTAGCGGCATAATCATAACCAGTTCCGGCTTAATCAGCAATTAATTGCCATTTTAATAATACAAAAATAATTCAGAACATTTTATATGAAAATCGCTTTGAACAATAACGGCCAGATATTGATAGAGATTATTCTGGCAACGCTAATCGGAACGATGATTATTGGAGCCGCGGCAAGCCTGATTGTCGCCAATCAAAAAAGCTCTCAAATATCCGAACAAAGAAACACTGCTGTTTTTCTAGCGCAAGAAGGAGTAGAATCCTTGAAATCTATCACTGAAAATAACTGGCATTGGATATTCCTTCCTCCGGATGGCGCGGGAGATAAAGACATTTCCAAAGGAGACGGAAATAATTATTGCGTCCAAATTGACAGCCTTAATAATGAATGGATTTTAACAAGCAATCCGGTTGATTGCGAAATTGACATTAACGGAATAATTTACACAAGAACAATTAATATTTATAATGCGAGCAGAGAAGATAATGATGATGAAAATATCATAGATCCGGGAGGAGTTGAAGATCCCTCAACTCAAAAAATTAAAATAAAAGTTTCTTATCAAGCGGGAGAAGATGTAATAATTGAAAAATATTTAACTCGCTGGCGAAACGAAATTTTCATTCAATCCGATTGGTCGGGAGGTTCCGGGCAAGACGATTTTACGGATCCTTCGAAATATTATATCGATGACGGAAATATTGATAACTCGGGAGGAGATTTAAAATTAAAATCTTTGTAGATTAGGCTTTGAATAACAAATATTATATTTTGTCATTTCGAGCCTCAGCGAGAAATCTATGAGTTTTAGATATTTCTCCGTATACAGATTTCTCGCGAGGCGCTCGAAATGACAGATTTGGCATATTTTGTAATTCAAAATAATCCCTAAATTAAACATTAAAAACCTTTTAGCGCCAAACTTTAATAAAATAAATAAAACAACTATGTTTGAACTTAACAAAACAAATTTTACATTATCTCTTTTGGGCATATTTATAGTTGGAATTGTTTTCGGATATGTTATCGCGGGCAATAAGCCGTCTGGCGCAAAAATTCAATATGTGAATAATCCAAATGCCAATACCGCTTCAAATACAACGGCAGAGAGAAATATCGAAAATATTAATCTTACCGCCGACGAAGCTGTGGATATTTCAAATTTAGAAGCTCTGTCGTGGTCAGAAGACGCATCCTTATCTGGAATAAATTTAGAATCAAAAATATTCAATTCGCAAGGACAAGCGAACAGCTGGAAAATAATTTATTATTCAAAAGAAAAAAACGCGTCTTATGAAATTATTATCAAAGATGGAGAATCAAGAGGAGGACAAGAAAAGGAATCTTCAAGCCCTCTTCAGACTCTAAAAGGAGAAATGATTGACTCGTCAAAACTCGCGGAATCATTCTACGCTTCCTACGCGGAAAATAATGAAATAATCAGCTTGAAAATGTATTACAGCGAAGGCGCTAAAAAATTTAGGTGGACAATTTTCTTTACCGGCGGAAGCCACACGATCAAGGCGGAGATTTAGAGAAACAAAATCAGGTTTATCGACACATAAGCCAAGCGCGAATTGGAGTCCTGACGAAAGTCAGGATGTGAGCCCAAGGCTCATCGGCCTTGGGCTGAAAGTTTCTCAAGATTGGCGAGTTTCAAAAAAATTGTGATATTTCCTCCTGACTTTCGTCAGGACTCCGTAATATTGAAATTCCTTAGCGGCAAACAAAAATAAAATATGAAGATGAACAAAAATAAAATAAAAAAAGCAATCGGAAAAATACCGGTATTTATCTTAATGCTTATTTTTGTTTTTTCTAATTTTGTTTCTATTCTGCCGGAAGTTTTTCAGAATAATGATATTGCAAAAAAATTATCCATTAAAAATGTCCGAGCGGCAACCATAAGTAAAACATTTTCATTTACCGTAAATTCAGAAAACTTCGTTGGAACATCCGGAGGAAAATCCGTATTGACTTATGACGCCGCGTACGGCAACCCTCAAGGCTCTTTAAAAACATATTCTTTAGGGCGCAATAACAATGATATTTCTAATTGGACATGGACGGGAACATGGGAAAATTTGGGCGCTCCGATCGGGTCAATAATAACAAATATGAGCATTGATTCCGGTTATACTTATATAAATGTATGGAATGTCGTGGATTCCGTAACTATAGGCCCATACAAAATAAGAGATAATTTAAATGTTGATCAAGCGACATTATGGAATGGAAGGACTGTTACGACAGGAGTTGACGGAAGCTGGGTCTCTATTCCGCAGCAAGCAAATCAAAATATTCCATCTGCTATTCAGTCATCCGGCAGCACGATCAAATTATATCTTGAAAGAAATCTGAATCTTGGAAATAACCCTAGTGCTCAAGCAACTTTATTTGAAGACGAACTTCGTTTTACGATAACTTATGATTTGCCGTCAACTCCTCCTAGCACCGCCGGATTTATAAATAACACGGAAGGAGCTATTTTAGACGGCGGAAGATCAAGCCAGCAAATCACGATTACGGGAGCAGATTTCGGATCGGGACCGTCAGACGGAATAAATAATGCCATAAAAATTGGAACTTATGTTGTGCCTAACGGAAATATTACGACATGGAATAACGCAACAATTGTTTTTACAATCCCCTCTTCAGCTACGACATACGGAGGAATAGGCGCGAATGGTTTGATTGTTAGAGCGAATGGCCTAGACGACAGCACTCCTTTAGACTTTTACATCTATCCAAATATAACTTCTTTATCAGCCAACAACGGACAAATTGGAAACAACATCACAATTAATGGCGATCATTTTGGAGTTTTAGCGGGCTCAGTAATTATTAATACAAAATCAGCAACAGTCGTCGGGGTGTGGGATGAAAATAATTTAACCGTTAGAATCCCGGGGCAAGAAGGCGCGGTTAACATAAACGGCAAAATTCGAATCACGAGAAGCGACACGAGAACAAGCAATCAATATCCGTCCGATCCGGCGAATTTTATAATTCTCGCTCCTTCTGTTTCCGGATCAAATCCCGCTTCAGCGGAAACAGGGCAAAGCTCAGTTTCAATTGAATTTTCAGGATTTGGAATTGATACTGATATTGGGACAGATCCAATTTTAAAATTAGTTAAAGTTGGAGAATCTGACATTGAAGGTTCAGCATATACAACCGTAACCGCGTATCAAACAGCGAGCGCGATTTTTGATTTATCAAGCGCTATCGCCGGCGCTTGGGATTTGGTCATCACGAATATGGACGGACAATCCGGGGTGTGCAGCGGATGCTTTACTGTAGACGCTCCAAGCGGACCGGTTGTAACGGGAATAAATCCTGATTTCGGACTTAATTCCGGAATTAGAAATATAACTTCCATAACCGGCAGTAATTTTCAAAACGGCGCGACGGCAAAACTCACAAAAACATTTCAATCAGATATTGATCCCTCAACTGCTTTTACATTTACTAATGCAACTACTTTATCAAACGGCGCTTTTGATTTATCAAGCAAACCTCTTGGATATTGGAATATAGTTGTCACAAATCCGGATCTGCAAACCGGAAGCTATGGAAATGAAATTGACACCGGTTTTGAAATCAGATCTTCAACACCCTCAGTCCCTTCAAATATTTATCAATTTAAAAATAATGCGGATATTGCGGAACCTCCTACAACTGAAATTACAGTAGGAAATGGCATTGGAGGACAATTAAATATTTATTTCCGAATGGATATGGAAGGCGGATTGACAGGAGAGCTTTATTATCCTCAAGTTGAATTAAAACCTATCGGAGTTATTTTTGACGGAACTTTTGTTGAGGGAGCTGGAGTTATATATAACGGAACCTCTGTTCAAGGCTGGGTTAATATTTCCGGCGCGGATGGCAGTTTGTATCATTGGCGGGCAAGAACTCGCAATTCTTCCGGCGTAAGCAACTGGGTAATATTCGGCGGAAATTTTGATCCTAATGATGTTGATGTATTTATTGATAACACTCCCCCGTCCATAGACACATTATGCGCGAACGCGGTAGCAAGCGTTTCAGATTTAGGCGCAACAATTGAATGGAATACATCAGACGCAACTTCAGGAGCGCAAACTCCTCCCGGTTCTGGAGCTTATGCCATAGCGCAAGTTCAATATATCAAAACCAGTGATTATATAGACTGGACTTCAAGCCCCGGCATTACGACAATAGAAAGCATTTGGGAAAACAGTCCTCATCAAGCCAATCTTTCGTCTTTATCTCCGGGAACAGATTATACTTTCAGGATGAAATCTAAAGACGGCGCCGGCAATGAAACTAGTTCCGCAAATTGCAATTTTACAACAGAGGGAGCAAGGCCTATAAAAACGATAGAGTTCTTTATTCTGCAGGAGGCAAATAAAAATTCAGGGACAAAGATAAAGAAAAACTTTATCTTAACAGTTCCTGAAAATACCGGCGTTATTAATAGCATTCAACCGAAAAGCGCTTACATTGAAATAAGCGGGATTTCCAGCGCCACGGGAAATCAAACTATAAACGCGGGATTGTTAAGAGGAGATCAGACTGCCGAGGCTGGACCTCTGGGAAATAATTATTTTCTGGACTCCACCGGAACCACGACTCAATTTACGATTCTCTTTGACGCCTTATCTCCCGGATTGGATAATGAAGATATGCTTGATATAACAAGCGGAGGAAATTATGAATACACCCTATTTTTAAATGGAGACGGCATCACGGATGTTTCCCTTTTCTCCGCAAAGCTTGTTTTGACATATAATTATAAGCCGTAAAATGAAATATTCTTATAAAAAAATCTTTGTTTTAATAATTATATTTTTTGCTTTGCCAATTTTAAAACTAAATGAAATAAGCGCGGCTGATTTTTCCAAGACTGTGAAGTTTTTTATTCTGCAAGACAAGGGAACTATCAATGATGGCGTGGAAACCAGCCAGCCGTTCACAATTTCAATAGCGGAAGAAAACCCCCAAATAACAAGCGCTTTTGTAGAAATAAAAGGCAGCGCTAAATCCCCTGCTCCGGCGACAGGAATTGTAAATGTAAAACTTGATAGCAATCCTTATGATTCATATAATTTGGACGTATCAACAAAACCTCAAAAATTCACTATAAATTACGACATAACCTCAACAATTTCTCCGGATTTTCCCGGAGTTCCCGGAAATAAAAATTATATATTATATATAAGAAACGATAATTTTGATGTGACGAATCTCAGCGCAAGGCTGATTTTAACTTACAAATACACAAAAAATTCAGGGAACTTGCCCGTCTCGGGATTTGTTATTTCTTCCACCGTTGATACGAATAATACTATTTTTACTCCGGGAGCGGCGTTTAATTCCATAATGTGGAACGGCAGTTTGAATGGCGGAAAAGTAAGGCTGCAGCTTGCTACTTCGAACTCTGATTTGGGTCCATGGATATTTAAAGGTCCAGACTGCGCTTCACTTACTTATTACGAAAACAATTCAAATGTGCCAAATAAAATAAAATGCCTTGACCATAATAATCAAAAATATTTCAGATACAAAATAATTTTATGCTCAAATAATTGCGTTGGAGCTGGTTCAAATAATCCAAATGTTGATAGCGTGATCGTAAACTGGTCTCCGTAAATTAATTTTCGCGCGCTAAAATTCTTTAGCGTTAAATTAATCTCAATGAATTTATCAATTTTAAAAAACAATAAAGGATTTTCGCTCTTAGAGCTGCTTATTTATATGGCGATACTGTCAAGCTTATTAATAATCATTGTAAATCTTTTTTTTATGATTTCTTCAAATTCCGCGAAAGAAGAAGCAAAAATTGAAGTTCAGCAGAATTTGCAATTTGCCGTTAATGAAATTACAAGCCAAATGAATAGTTACAACACAGACATATCAATAGTTAATCCGGCAGATGGAAGTTCGGATAATATGCTTGAAATAAATGTTGATGGCATAAATATAAAATATGATATTTTGTTCGGAACGCTTAGAAAAACTATTGGCGCGAACGCGGAAAACATTACTTCAAGCGATGTAATTGTTAGCTCGATAAATCCGATATTTAAAAGAATAAATGATACTATTCAAGTTAATCTAAAAATAAGCTATAATGATAAAGGACGGCCTTCTTATGAATATTCAAGAGAAATTAAAACAACAATTTCAGCAAAAAAATGACCAGCAAATATAAAAACATTTTTATCTCGCAAAGCGGATTAGTCGCGCTTCCTTCAATCGTTATTCTGTCGATTATTATGCTTACAATCGGAATAGCAATGTCTTTTTCGTCATTTACCCAGAATAATATTTCGTATGATAGTTATATCTCTCAAAAAGCATACTATGCCGCCGAAGCCGGAATCAACGACGCGATTATGAAAATTACCAGAAATAAAAACTACAGCGCGGATTATTCTCTTTCAATTAACGGCTATGCGGCCGATATTGCATTTGACACATCAACTCCAAACCAAACGAAAATAACAAGCGCCAGCGCGATTAATAATTATACAAAAAAAATCCAAGCAATCTTAAATGTAACCGCGAATGGAAAAGTCATGATTGCGTCTTGGAATGAATTAGCGATATGAATTAAATTTCGCGCATTTTCGGAGCTCAACTCCGAAAATACTTATATTAAAATCTCTCAGCAATAAAATATGCTATTAAACTTGCTTATACCGAAAGAAAAAATAATTGGAATAGAAATAAACAGCCAGAAGCTGAGGATGCTTAATTTAGAGCTAAGTAAAGCCAATAAAGCAGTTATAAAAGGAAGCTCTGAATTAGAGCTGGAAGATGATCTGTTTGCTCCGGAAGGAGTTATTAATGAAAAATTACTAAACGACGCGCTTGCCAAATTAATAAAAGAATTTGAACCAAAAAAATTCTTTTCGCCTTATGCGATAATAACCGTGCCTCAAATCGGCGTTTATAGCGAAATTTTAGAACTGCCGAAATTACTTGATGAAAATCAGCTTGCTGAAGCTATAACTTTAAACATTGCGGAAAACTTGCCGCTTCCTCTTTCGCGATGTTATATGGACTGGCAAATTATAAAAAATAGCGGACAGCATAACAAAATATTAATATCAGCCATCTCAAAAGACATAGCGGATAAATATATTAACGCTTTAAAAAATAACGGCATAAAGCTAGTCGCTCTGGAAACTTCTTTTTTAAGCATTGAAAGAGTTGTTAACATGCCCGATTCGGCGACAATCTTTCTCTATCTCGCAAACGAAGGCCTGATAAGCATTATCTATAAAAATAAAATTCCCTATTTCAATCAATTTGAATCTTGGAAAGAAATAGTTCCGGGAAAAGAAATTAAAAACGCCGAAGATTTAAGCAAATTGATAAAAAATAAAATTAAAAAATTAAAATTTTATTTCGAAAGCCAGAATCAGAAATATGGCATAAAGAATATTTTATTGATGAGCTACGGCTTTGATTCTGATATAATTATCAAGAAAATCGGAAAAACCAGCATTCCAATAAGCAAAGCTGAATCAAAATTAGTTTCCTTGGAAAACAAAGACTGGATACCTGTCGCAGGAGCAGCCGCAAGAGCTCTGATCCCGCGAAGCGAAGATACGATAATAAGCCTTCTTCCAATTGGCACTGAAAGCTTATATGAAACGCAAAAAGCCGTTTCGTTCGCAAAATCAATATTATTTTTGCTGGCAACTTTATTAATTTTTTATGTAATAATATTTTCTAGCGCTTATTTTGCAATTTCTTACTTTCAAAAAAGCATAGATGTCCAGATGAATCAGAGAAATAACATTCCCGTATCTCAAGAATATTCAAAAATTAAAAGTGAAACGGAAATTTTCAACAGCTATCTGCGGGACTTGGATAAAATATCAAATTTAACAGAGCTGGGCTATGACTCTATTTTAGAAAATATTAATAAATTAAATGCGCCTGGAATCAATATGTCCAATCTCAGTCTTGATGAAAAAAATAATATAATAATTATGTCCGGCATAGCCGCAAACAGAGAAAGTCTGAATGTTTTTAGATCAAAACTTGATAATTCTTCTTATTTTGACAGTCTTAATTTCTCGATAAAAGATATCGCAAAAAAAGACAATATTATGTTCAGCGCTAATTTAAAAATAAAATAATTAATCATATATGAATTTTATCCATAATCCAATTATCAGACTGTCGATTTACATATCATTTGTGATAGTTTTTACTGTTTCGTCAGTTCTTTTTTTAGCCGATAAGATTGAAGGCAAAACAAAGCAATTGCAAGAAAAAAGAAGCATTCTTAGGGTTTCCCAGCAACAAGACGACAATTTTCTGGAGCTGAAAAAAACTTATGATATTGTTAAAAATAATCAAAAAAAAATCAAGGAAGCCTTTCCGAACGATGATAATATTGAAGATTTTATCGTTGCGCTGGAAAATGCCGCGGAACAAACCGGCAACTCGCAAATTCTAAATTTTGATCCCATGGATAACACAAAAATAGAAGGAGAGAATATAAAAAGCTTGAAATTCACGATTTTTCTGACAGGAAATGTTAATGCATTCATCAATTATCTTAAGCGCCTGAAGGATTTATCGTATTTTATTGAAATTGAAAATATAACGCTTAACAATAACTTGGGAATCGCGAACAATGACAGCAAAATGAATATAAAATCCAAGATTTATATAAGAAATTAGAGAAATATTTATGCTGAGCAGCAAAATTAAAAATAATATTTATGCGATGATCAGTATTTTAACGTTAATTTTTGTTATTGGAAGTTTTATTTTATCTATAAACTTTCTAATTAAAATCAACAAGATTTCCTCGGAAGTTAATATGAATATAGTCAAAGAAAATACAACCATTTTTGACTCGCAAAGATACGAAAAGACAAAAGACAGATTGGATTACTAGCTTAAGCTAAATTTATTTTGAATTATAAAATACTCTGAAAACTGCCATTCTATCCGCCAGATAGGCAAATCAAAATTTGCCGCATACCGCATCTGGTCAAAAATAAGCATATAGTCTTTATTAATATTAATGTCTTTAATCCGCTTTCTATTAAGCAAACTAAAAACATTGAAATGGCAAGAAACAAGCGAAATAAGAAAAACAAAAAGCCCTCGCGTTGAACGAGGGAGTTTTTGTTTTGCCGGGCGATTGCGATCAATCGCAACCCCGGACCTGTCTGCCGATTAGGCATGACTGCCGATTTTGCCCGCCTACGGCGGATGCAAAAGCTTATGGGTCATACGCAATTTAACACTAGACACAAAATAAATCTCAGAAATAATTTAATAATTTAAAAGCTTATGAATCTCACTGATTGCTCCCTCTCCCGCGGGGAGAGGGTTGGGGTGAGGGGCTTCGCG
>Ga0180732_1000894_pt1 | contig 21177 bp, 20 predicted proteins | sample KR11_01MetaG_FD_148674 | JGI IMG/M metagenome (GOLD analysis project Ga0180732, IMG submission 148674) | Groundwater microbial communities from the Olkiluoto Island deep subsurface site, Finland - KR11_0.1 MetaG | ecosystem: Environmental > Aquatic > Deep subsurface > Groundwater | place... | reverse complement strand
AGCACTTTTCGCTGATTATTTAACTGTTTGATTTTATGGCTTTTATTATAAAACTATTATTTCTGGTATGATTATTGCTTTTTTATAGTTAGATGGTTAAGGCGTTATAGAATGCTCTTTTGATAAATAGATGAGGGCGAACCTTGAGGAATTATTACGGCAAGTTGTAATCAGGAAAGAATAATGAAAAAGTCATTAATATTTATACTTTCCATAATTTTTTCTATTGTGCTTTGCAGCCATGTTAATGCAGAAGTAGCAGGCAACTGCGTGAATTGCCACACAATGCATAACAGCCAGGGGGGGGCGGACATGGCGACTTATGGCGGCACTTCACCAACAAATTCCTGTTTGACAAGAGGAACCTGCGTTGGCTGTCATGCTTATGATACTACCGGCGCCAGCATTCGAAGCATCGGAGGGAGTCAGGTTCCCCAGGTCTGGCACAATGGAACAGATCTTGCCGCAGGAAATTTTAGGTACATTGCATCAAATGCTAACGACAGGAAGGGGCACAACGTGGCTGCTATTGACCAGGAAGGTACCGCGGCCATGTTTCCCCCGCCCGGATATGAAACAGATCCCGGTATCACAGCATCAAACTTTTCCTGTGCGGGGGTATATGGTTGTCATGGAGATCGTACTGTGACAGACGAGACTACTTCCGTAAAGGGCGCCCATCATGCTGATGACAGTACTATTAACGGCAGTTCCACAGGCACAAGCTACCGATTCTTAAAAGGGGTTCTCGGCCTTGAAAATCCTACCACTGCATGGCAAAATGCAAGTGCTACCGATCACAATGAGTACAAGGGAATAAATGGTCCCGGCGCGAGTCCTGCAGGGCCTACAAGTCCTGCTAATAATACAATGAGTGGCTTATGCGCTGAATGTCACGGATACTACCATGGTACTGCTGCAACAGAAACAGGCGGAACTGCATCGCCGTGGAAAAGACATCCAACTGATCACACTTTGCCTTCTAACGGAGAATATACAAATTATACAACTTACAGCGTGGTTGCTCCTGTAGCCAGAGTAACCGTGCCCGGAACTCCTTCAGGTACAGTTACTCCTACTGGAACAACTGATGATATAATTATGTGCCTTTCATGCCATGGAGCTCATGCCACAAACTTTTACAAGCTTATGCGGTGGGATTATGCGAATTCATCTCTCACTACTGCGCTGGAAGGTTGTGTTGTATGCCATACGTCGAAGAACTGAGAGCTGAGAGCGGAGAGCTGAGAGCGGAGAGCTGAGAGCGAAGAACTGCTCGAACCTGCAAATATTTACCCGGTGGGTGGAAAAGCGATGTCAGTTGATAGTTGTCAGCAGTTGTCAGGCAACATGGGCTGAAGAAAATTATGGAGGTGAAAAAGATGTATAGAGGTATGATCCAGTCAGACCCTTCAACCAAAAGAGAGACAAGGCAATACAAGAAGGAGAATCTATGAAGGAAGAATATGATTTTTCAGAAGGAGAGCGTGGGAAATTCTATCACCCGGATGCTGAACTTTATCTGCCCATATATCTTGAGCCGGAAGTAGCGGATGTTTTGCGTAAGCTGGCGGGAGAAAAAGGGGTTCAGGTTGATACAATTGTTAACGACTGGATCAAAAAAAATATAGCTTTAATAGAGACGCTAATCCAGCAGGAAATACTGATAGAGGAGTAATGGCTATGCAGGTATTTGATGTACAATCAAAGGAAGATAAAATCATTATTACGATAGATAGAAGCAGTGTGGCTATTAACTTTTTGGAAAGTCTCCTGGACAGGTTGAGAGTAGAGCAGCTTGTTCGAAAAGCCGAGTTCAGTGAGCATATTCTCGTGGAAGCAGAGAACATAAAACATGAATGGTGGCGGAAGAATAAAGATAGATTTTTGGAAAAGATTTAGATGATCCTTGTAATTGACACTAATATTCTATTCTCAATGCTTTTAGGTAAGAGTTTAGAGCTCAGAGAGACCTTTTTTGATGAACGCAAAGAATTTTATGCGCCAAATTTCGTAATGGTGGAAATATTTGAGAAGAAGGAGAAGTTACTGAAGCACTCGAAATTATCCGAAACAGAACTTTATGAGTTGATGTACAGGATATTTAACCGGATAAAGTTTGTTAATGAATATGCCATATCGCGTGACAGCAAAACTAAAGCATACGAATTGTGCAAAGGTGTAGATGAAGACGACACACCGATTATCGCGTTAGCTATTGAGTTGGATGGTGAGGTCTGGACGGGAGATAAGGTTTTGGTAGAGGGTTTGAAGGAGAAAGGGTTTAATAGGTTTTTCAAAATGTAAGGGAATTGACTGGTAAAAAAACGGGGATGGAGTATTTGGAGACAGTATTGACATATGTCTCACGCGGAACGGACAAAGTTGACGATGGTCTCAAAGTCGCTACCAATTTCCAACTCGACTACTCGACCAATTGCAAAGCTATATGGTAAATAATATGAAGATAATATTCATATCTTTGATAACCCTCATGCTTTTGGGAAGCGGGCTTGCTTATGCTGCCAACGAGTACACTAATTCGGCACATGGAAGCACCACCCGTGGTGTGGACCGAACCAGCACGCCTCAATACGGGACAGGCAACTGCGCCCACTGCCACGAGCAGCATGCAAGTATTAATGGAACCGAGCCTGATCCGACGGGTGGCCCCGATATATATCTCGGTTTTGCCCTTGAGCAGAACCTGTGTCTGGGTTGTCATGGCGGAACTCCTAATTATAGCAACAATGCGTATCCCCACGATATCAACACCGATATTACCAAAACCTCCAAACATGACCTGACAAATAGCGATACTGCACACCGGGCGAATGAAACTCTGGCTCAACTTGCCGTCACCAAGCACGTGGAGTGCACCGACTGCCATAATCCGCATGAGGCTATTACAGGTAACCACGTTGCAGGTACTACCGGCAATGCAGTGTCGAATGCCCTCAAAGCTGTTTCAGGCGCAGTTCCAACGTTCTCAGGCTCTAACTGGACTGCACCAACAGCCTACAATTTGCAGACAGCAACTAAGGAACACGAAATCTGCTTCAAATGCCATTCATCGGCCAACGCAAATCTGACGACTTGGGATTCCTCGTGGACTAATGTTGGTCTCGAATTCAGCACCAGTAACCAGTCATATCATCCCGTAGCGGGCGCCCTGACAGGTGGCGGTTCATCTGCACTGGACGCAGATCAGATGTTAGCCCCATGGAAAGTGGGGACGGGAACAGACTCGCAGGGAACCAAAACCATGTACTGCTCAGACTGCCACGGAGACAGTGCCGATGACACGACCGCAGGCCCCCACGGCTCAGGTAGCCCCAGGATTCTAAAGGGCCGCTGGCCAACGAATTCGAGCGCTTATCTCTGGGATCTCGATGATGCCGAATTTGGTACTAATAGTTTTAATACGGAGTGTCTTTGCAAAAACTGTCATCCTATATTTCCCTGGCAAAATGAGGCACACTCTACATCGCGCCACAGCGGTGGTTACAAATGTGTTCAATGCCATGTAGGCCTGCCTCATGGCTCTAATTTTGGTCGGCTTATTGCAGATAAGAGCAAACTTCATCCCTATGATTATGGTGATACTGGCTCGGGCGGTTACGCTGATATAACAGCATTTACCAAGGCAGCTGAACCTCTTGCCGGTTATTCGGCGTCGAATTGTACTGCTCCTGACTGCAGCCCCCATTAGAGACACATAAAAAGAAAAAGGGAGCAGAGTTCGATGGTGTCAGTTGTTAAGAGATTCAGGCAATCAGGTCTTTTGGCTAACCGTTTGAAAATATGGGTATAACTGACATTATGTATAGAAATTGGTTACAAGCTGCAGCGGGTGTACTGGTTGTCCTGGGAGTGGGTGTATGGGGGGTATACGGAGTGGGACGTTACTGGATGGGCTGGGATGTGACAGACCGGCAGTTTATACCTTATCATCTTGCATGTATCATACCGGGCATGATCCTTTGGCAATATCAGTTTTTTTACAGTCTTTTCAAAAAATGGCGGCAGCGTGGAAATAATCGGCCTCTTAATTAGTGATGCCCCTTATGCAAAAACTTAAAAGGTTCCTGCTCTCCCGCAATACCGTGATCTCCTTAATATGTGCGGTTGGCATCTCCTGCCTGGTCGGTTCCACTATACCTCAAATTACTACAAAAAGTCCGCAGTTTTTTGAGACATGGAAGGCCAGTAGCCCCAGGCTTTATTATTTGATTGATTTCCTGCAACTCAATCAGGTATATACCTCCGCCTGGTTTTTGATTCTAATAGCCATCATTGCTCTCAGCCTCGCCTATTCTGTTTACTATCAATTAAAGGGACTGACAAAATCGAAAGGACCGGCTCAAAGGGAAATCACGGAACGAGCTTTTAAAGATTTCTTTACCCTAACGTTAGTTCAGGGATCAAGGATCAGGGGTCAGAGGTCAGAAGTCAGAGTTGAGGAGCTGGCGCTTAGAATAAAGAGCATTTTTAGGGCAAGGGGATATCGGCTGTATCTGGCAGCAGAAGAAAGTAGGTACTTTCTTTTCGGCAAAAATAGGGCCGGAAGATGGGGGAGTGCTATTTTTCATTTGGGCCTTCTAATCTGCATTCTGGCCGCCCTTTACGGTCTGGCTTTTCAAAAAAGAGGCTTTATTCAACTAAAGCAGGCTGATACCTTTCAGGGTAAGAATGAAGACTGGCCGGCAAAGAGCCTGGGGGCTTTTGCCGGGAATTTTGATCTTGGCTTTCAGGTGTATCTTAATAAATTTACCCCAAGCTATTGGGAGAATGACCAGATCAGGAATCTGGAGAGCAGCCTGACGATTACCGACTCAAAAGGTGAGGCCTGGAAGTTCTTGCTTTCTCCAGCAGGCCCCATCCGGTTTCAGGGGATCAAGGTCTATCAGTCCACGCATTATGGATATGCCATAGGGTTTATCCTGAAAAAGGAAGGAAGCGAGGAGATTTTAACCGATTTTTTACTCGATGCCCAGCGCAAAAAGGATAAACCCCTTGAAGGGAAGATGGATTTTCCTACCACTGACTATATTCTAAATATGAAATTCTATCCCAATCTGATAGAGCCTTCCTTTTATGCGACTCTTCCTGGTGTCGATTTGGCTGTTACGGAAAAAGAGAAACAACGGTTTAAGGGAAGGGTTTTGTTCAGCCAGAGGGCCAGACTTAACAACAACGATAGTCTGAAATTTGTCCGGATTTATTACTGGACGGGGTTAACCTTTGTCAAGAACTGCGGGATGCCCCTTGTTTACTGTGGTTTTGCCTTAAGTACATTAGGGGCCTTTTTGATATTTATGCTCCCATATAAACAGGTTTATTTGAAGGTGACAGAAGAGGGGAATAATGTACAAATTTCTATGGGCGGACGCTCCAATAGATATAAGGCTCTTTTTTCTGAAGAATTCAAGGAGCTGGCGGAAGACCTTGAAAAGGAATTAGGAAAACATGGAAACGATTCAGTTACTTAAATACGAGGTAATCTTCCACTGGATTGCCCTCTTTTTTTACCTCTTTTCAACGATATCCTTTATAAGGCATGTGACCTTTAAGCATGAAAAGAGTCTGAAGGTCGGGCTGAGGCTCGCGTTGATCGGCCTGATTCCGCACACCATTGCTCTGGGAATAAGATGGTATGCAGTAGGCCACGGGCCTTATTTGCAGCAGATGGAATCGTTCTCTTCCACGGTCTGGGTGAGCATGGTTATGTTTCTGGTCTGTGTCTATAAAGTCCCAAGGCTGAAAAGCATCGGGTTTGTGATACTTCCCTGCTGTCTTGCAATGATGATTCTGGGGATTATCTCCAACCCCTGGGTATCAGACCAACTGGCGCAGACCCTCGATCACGGGCGTTTGGAGAAGGGAATCTATGCAAGAACCGGAGTTGCAAAGGTGCCGCCCACCTTTTGCGGAATATGGTTTGTAATTCACATAACCTTCACAGTCATTGCCGTGGGAGCTATTCTAATCTCTCTTGGCACAGCCATATTTTATCTGTTGAAGAAAAAGAAAGGTGAAAACGAATTTTACAAGAAGCTGCCGCCTCTGGAGGCGCTTGACGCCTATAGCTACAAGTACGCCGGTTTTGGGTTTATCTCCTGGACTATCATGGTCGTTTCAGGAGCACTCTGGGCTGAACAAAGCTGGGGCAGATACTGGGGATGGGATCCTATTGAGACCTGGTCTTTGATTACCTTGCTCCTGTTTGGGATCTATTTGCACTTGAGGCGGTTCTTTAAATGGCAGGGAGAAAAGGCTGCCTGGTTCATAGTGGTTTGCGTAATTTTTGCTATTGCGACTTTGTTTATCATCCCCTTTGTGATGACCACAGTCCATTCACAATATTTCTTGTAACAGAAATTTACAAACTCATTATGAAATTAACCTGCCCGCCACCTCAGGTTGTTGACAGGTCAACTAACAACGGAAATCACTTTATGAAAGCCTGGCTTATTATCATAAATAACTTTGTTCATGATCTATTCACAGGACTGTGGATAAGTAGCGTTCTGGTCATCTATTTGCTGGATAAGAAGTCAGGATTGGCTCAAGGAACACCTTTGACAGCTTCACTTCAAGAGGTGATGAAGGTGTTTTTCTGGTTGGGGCTGTTTTCCATATTAATAATTGTCGTTACAGGGATCATTCGACTCCGTGAATATAAATTCCAAAACAGGGGTGCTGCAGAACCGTTAAAAAAGAAAATCTTAATTTTAAAACACATTTTGTTGGGAGCCATTTTTATAGGAGGCACTTATTGGGCATATATCCGTGCTTTCTACGGATCATATTTTTAGGGAGCTGTTAGTAACCACACACCCATGAAACAACATGACCAGGATATTCTTGAATTTGTCCTTCGAGGTCTTGACCATCGGGATGAGAAACGATTCAACGATCTGGCTCTCAAGGAATTTGAGCGCCAATATAATGTAAGCGCACCTTATAAGGAATTTTGCAAAAAAGTAAATGTAGTTCCCGAGACCATTGCACACTGGGAAGAAATACCGGCTGTCTCTTCATTTGCTTTTAAGAAAACTATCATTGACTCGCTTCCCGCAGAAAAGGCTGAACAACTTTATCTGGATAGCAGGATCGTTCAGCTTAAGAAAAAAAAAGAAAGAAAGTATAGAGACAAATGGGCTGTTCCGATGATCCGTACCGGCAATACCCTTTTGGCCAAAGCACACTTATTCCCTGACATAGAAAAGATGAAAATCCTTTTTATGGTACCATCCCCCAAGATGGCGCCTTTGATGGAAATGGCCATTGGGATGGAACATTTGAGGACTGAATTTGGAACACCTGACAGCCGATTTCTTATTTCACCCTTAGGGCTTGACATTAAAACACTGTTAGGAGCCTTGAAAAATGCCGAAAAGACCGGAGAACCCTTGGCCCTCATTGGTGCCACTTTTGGACTTGTCCTCTTTTTTGATGCCTGCGAAAAAGAGGGTATAAGGTTCAGCCTCCCGGAAGGTAGCAGGATTTGTGATACCGGCGGGTATATGGGACGATATACTGGGTGCTCAAAAGAAGAATTCTTTAAAAAATGTGCCCAGGTATTAGGAGTGGAGGAAGACTTCTGCATAAATGTCCTCTGGATATGTGAAAACAGCACCATTTATTTTGATACTGTCTTAAAAAATCTTCTTTCCGGTGTAAAAAAAAGGAGATACAAAAAGCCTCCTCCCTGGGCCAGAACTATTGCCGTGGATACCAGAGAATTTAAGCGGTTACCAAAAGGCGAAATCGGTCTTCTCCGGCATTATGATCTCACCAATCGGTTAGTGGGCTTTGCGGTGCAGACTGATAATCTTGGGTTTGAGACAGAAGATGGTTTTGAGGTTATCGGCAAATGGAATAAAAAAACAGGCAATATAGACATTGATTATTCAGTTTGCCATCCTGGAGGCTGGCTGGCCACAAAAATGATAAAGTATGTTATGCGCAGGAAGTTGTCTAAAGTCGGACGGATTCATTCTCGTCTGAAGTAATGTAAGGCCATCACCAAAGGTTTCAATCTCATGGATTATTCTCTGGAATCAGAGTTTGTAAAACAACTTGATCAGGATATCTTAGAATTCATCCATCGAGGTCTTGAGGCCGGGGATGAAGAGCGGTTTGTTGAATTGGCTAAGCGTGAGTTTGAGCTTCAGTATCATACTGTTGAGCCATATAGAAAATATTGCAAAAATAAGGCTGTATCCCCAAAGTCGGTAACCAACTGGGAGCAAATTCCTGCTGTCCCGTCTTTGGCCTTCAAGAAATTTGTACTGGCGTCTTTTCCGGTTGAAAAAGCAGAGCATGCTTATTTTACCAGCGGAACAAGCGACCCGGCTATTAGGGGGAAAATCTTCCGGGATATTGGTGCAGTGCGACTGATAAAAGAGGCGAATGGCCTTCTGACGCGTTCTTACCTGTTTCCTGATGTAGATAAGATGAAGATTCTTCTCATGGTCCCTTCCCCAAAGATGGTACGAAACATGGGGATGGCCATCGGACTCGAAGAGGTTCGAAAAAGATTTGGCACACCTGACAGCCGATACCTGATCTCGCCGCTTGGTCTAAACGTAAAAGAACTTCTTGCCGGTCTCAGGGAGTCTGAGTCAAGCGGGAATCCGATCGCCCTTGTCGGGGCAACTTCGGGATTTATCTATTTCTTTAAGGCATGCGAAAAAGATGGGGTATCATTCAACCTCCCCAAGGGTAGTCGCATTTGCGATGGGGGCGGATACCTGGGACAATTTGGTGAATGCACCAAGCAGGAATACTTTGCAAAGTGCGAAAAAGTCCTGGGAATTAAGGAAAATTATTGTGTGAACGTCCTTGGTATGGGAGAAAGCAGCACAAACTATTTTGATAATGCGCTAAGAAACTTTATGTCCCGCAAAGAAGCCCCCAGATGCAAGGAAGTTCCTCCATGGACAAAGACCATTGTTGTTGATACCAAAGAGTTCAAACGAGTTTCAAGGGGAGAAATCGGCCTGTTGCGGCATTATGACCTGGCCAACCGTGCCATGGTTTTTGCAGTCCAGACCGACAACCTGGGCTTTGAAACCGAATATGGATTTGAGATCATTGGACGATGGAACAAGGAACTTGGTGCTGTGGGGATCGATTACTCGGCAACGGGGCATCCTGGCGGGAAAATAGTTACCCAGATGACCGATTTTCTGATGCGCCGCAGTTTGTCCGGGATTGGGAAGATTTATTCACGTCTGAAATGATAAAAATAAAGTAATTCATGCTTTTTAAATAAAATATAATGTGTTAGCTTTTAAAAATAGATCCGCTTCAGGGCTGCGTCATTTTCATAGACAAGCCGGTGAAATAGCAAATTTTCTTGCTTAATTTGTTTTTTGTAAATTCGAAATCCGAATATCGAAATCAGAAACAATATCGAATGACAAAAATTCAAAATCAAAAACGACTGTGTCCGCCGAAGGCAGATTTAATCGCGCTCAAGACGGCTCTTAAAGTTTTGAACATTTGAACATTTAGTATTTGGATTTGCCCGCCCTGGTGCTACGTGCTATCCTGCCCTGGTATGTACCGCACTTTACGGTTTAAGCCAGGGAATCAGTCTACTAATCTGTAGACACGGTCTGGGCCAGGGTTTCGAGTTTCGAATTTCGTGCTTCGGATTTCCGGTTTATCCGGGTTAGGTATTTTGAAAATACTTCTAATTGACTGGGTTGGAATCTACTTTAACGTTTTCCTGAAGCTTACCTGAAAATGGTTTGTTTCATAAGGTTGCGAAAAATGAAGGACAAACTGGAAATTAGCGATGAGATGATCGGTGCAACAGATGGAAAGACCTGCAGCAGGGTATTTGCAGATCCGTTTATCCGGAAGACAAAAAATGTCAAAATACGTAACTTCTCAAAAAATTCGGGTAAAGATAAAAAAGACGAGTCCGCTGGTGATAAAATGTAAAATAGCTGACTGTTTGAGCATCTTAGTGAGCTTTGAGAAAAAACAGCGCATAAGAAAATTCATCTTTAAAACATATGATCTATCGCTTAGCTGGTAAGTGCCACAACATCGTGAACACTTTTATGTGCCATGACATCGTGGACACTCTTTGTTTTTTATCGCAAATTGTAATCAAATTCCTCGACCTGGGATTTACCCAGAAAGAGTTGTAGTTTTTGATCTTTGACATCGATTGTAGCCACCACGTATTCATACATGAGTTCTGGCGGAACCCGGAAGAGTTCACCGAAGATGTTGATTTTTATGTCGCTACGAATAAGACGTACCAAATGGTATTTGCCGGTTGTCGGCTTTTTCAGCCTATGGCAAGGAGGTTCAACGTCTCCAGGGAATCGCAGCTTAGTTGTCGAAGCAGCAAGGGCTTTAAGTGGTGTTTTGCCACTGATCTTGCTATAGCGATACTTACTGTTATGACGCTGTTCAAATGCCAGCGAGCCAGCCTCCAGATCACTTGTCGATAGCATTACTTGCTTGGCAAGAAACATCTGTTGGTAACGGTCATTGAAACTTTCTATCATTCCATTTCTCCATGGTTCTGCCATCGGAATAAACCATGGCTCAACTCCATTGTGCAGGCACAGCCGAATGAGTGGCCACATGCCGCGTGGATGGGTCGGGCTGCCGAAAAAGGACATGGCATTATCAACCTGAATGTGGCCTGGAATGCCCATGCGCTTCCAGATGGCCCATAAACCGTCCAAGATCGCTTGGCCCGACTTACAACGATCTGGATGCAAACCACATCTGACGGTTGCTGTATCAACAACATTTAGGCTGTAGAATCGAATCGGCCCCTTGAGGTAACATGGGCCGACCAGATCAGCTTGGTGTGCCTGATTTGGCAATAGCGACGGCAGACTGGGATAGGCTGTGCCCTTGGCCTCATATTTGCCGGTTCTTCGATGCGTCAGCCCATTTCGGCTTACAATCCGGTTAATCGTTCTGATTGAAGGTAGCGGTTTGACGCCGAGGTCTTCCATCTCCCACCGGATTGCCTGGGCTCCGCAGAACAAGTCTTTGTTGTAGAGATTGAGGCGCACCATTTTGACAATTTCTACGATCTCTGATGGAGTGCGACATTGGATTGAATGAGGACACCGAGATCGACTTTGACTCCATGCGTCATCATGTTCACAATATCGTCTGATCCATTTATACAGCCAGGTTCTAGACTTGCCGAGTGATGCGCAAATCGCTTCAGGGCTCTCGCCATTCTTGAATCGCTCTACAGCATGAATGCGGTACTGCTCGTTTTCTTCTTCCATGAACACCTCCTGAGGTAATAGGTATTCATGAGTATGAAACTGGTGGTTATTCGATTGTCAAAGAACATTTACTGTGCACGATGTTGTGGCACATTTTTTTGTAAACGATGTTGTGGCACTTACCACTTAGCCAATATGTATTCAAAGGATTGGCCACTGTTTTTTCTTTAGGCTCAATTAGATGCGAGTTTCAGATATTCTTACATTTTATTATCAGTGGGCGAGTCTTGTATCATGTAATTTGCCCTGACTTATTGAGAAGTTACCGAAATACATCCTGTCAGTAAAAAACCACTTGCCGATGATAAAGCGGCAACAAATAAAAATAAAAGGAACGTATCTCCTTGAAAGTACTATTAATAACACCACCTTATCACTGCGGCGTGCTGGAATCGGCAGGATCATGGCTCCCTACAGCTTTTGTTTACCTGGCCGGAAGTTTGAGAAAGGCAGGATACGAAGTGGAAATCTACGATGCCATGTCAAAGTTTCATACTTATGAAGACATAAGGGCTCATTTAACAGAAGTGCAGCCGGACGTAATCGCTACCGGCGCTATTACAGCTACTATCTATGATTGTCTTAACGTATTAAAACTGGCAAAGGAGCTCAATCCGGAAACATTAACCATCCTGGGAAATGTCCACCCTACTTTTTGCTGGGAGGAAATTCTAAAAGAGCATCACGATATTGTCGATTATATCGTTCGGGGTGAGGGAGAGCAAACCCTGGTGGCCTTACTCAACTGCATTAGCGATAGTCGAGATCCTGCAGGAATAGAGGGTCTTGCTTTTTGGAGAAATGGAAAGCCTGTAGTGACTCCCGATCGTCCTTTAGTGCAGGATTTGGATTTACTTGCAACAGCCTGGGATCTGATTCAGTGGGACGAGTACACTTATCATACCAAGCCAGGTTCCACCCTGGCGGTTGTAAGTTCTTCCCGGGGCTGTACTCAGAATTGCAGTTTTTGTTCCCAACGCCTTTTCTGGAAACAGACCTGGCGGGCACGCAGCCCTGAGAATTTTGTGGCCGAGTTAGAATATTTGCACCGTGAGTTCGGTGTGGATGTAGCCATGATAAGCGATGAGACACCGACTGTTGACCGCCACCGGTGGGAACATATTCTCGACCTGCTTATCCATAAAAGGCTTGACCTTGAACTCTTGATGGAAACCCGTGTGAATGACGTCCTTCGCGATAAGGATATCCTGGGCAAATACCGCAAGGCAGGGATTGTTCACATCTATGTCGGGGTAGAGGCAACTTCTCAAAAAACTTTGGACCAGTTTAAGAAGGGAACCAGGGTGGAAGAATCGAAAAAGGCGATTGAGTTGATCAACGCTATGGATATCGTATCCGAGACCTCATTTGTTATAGGGATGCCTGACGATACCATGGAATCAATTGCCAGGACAGTGGAATTGGCTAAATATTATGATCCGGACATGGCCTTTTTCTTGCCTATTTCGCCATGGCCATACGCTGACCTTTACCCGCAGCTCAAACCGCACATTGAGGTGTTTGATTACTCAAAGTACAACCTGGTAGAACCTGTGGTCAAACCGATAAATATGACTCTGGATGAATTAAGAAAGGCGATTGGGAAAGCCTCCATGGATTTCTACACGGACAAACTTTCAAGACTTGATAAAATGAGTCCGTACAAGCGTAAGTTCATGATTGCCGTCATCGACATCATCGCCAACAATTCTTATCTTGCCGAAATGATGGGTTCTTTGGGCGAAAATGCCGATGGGATGCCGCTTGATATCAAAAAATATCTCGATAGCATAAGTTAGGCGCTTAGTTCCAAATCAAAAACGACAGGGGTCGCCCGAGGCAGATTTAATTACGATCAGGCTGGCTCCTACAGTTTTGAACATTTGAGCATTTAATATTTGGATTTGCCCGCCCTGGTGCTACGTGCTATCCTGCCCTGGTATGTACCGCACTTTACGGTTTAAGCCAGGGAATCAGTCTACTAATCTGTAGACACGGTCTGGGCCAGGGTTTCGGATTTCGGATTTCGTGCTTCGTATTTCCGGTTTATCCGGCTTAGATTCAGTACAATCAAATAAATCAGGTCCTAATAAATTTGACTCCCGAGTTTTTATATAAAACAGCAGGATATAAGAAAACTCTGCTCAAGATTTTTGAGATCACCCTGTTTGTTGCTATGGTTATATGGTATTCCGGCTATACCTATAAAAGGAACAACGTCTGGAAAGATGGCGTTTCCATCTGGTCGGATGCGGTAAACAAGTCTCCTTCCAAGGCGAGGCCGCACTTTGCCCTCAATCCGGATTTTGCAATCGCTCGCTCCAATCTTTCTATCACTTATAATAAGAAAGGGATGATTAAAGAGTCTGTGCCAATAATTCTTATCTCGCCGAACAAATGATGGGAATTGGACATAAGTCCGGCGAGATGCCCGCTCAAATTAAAAAATATCTTACTGGCCTTAGGTAATGAACTTGTAAAAAGTCAATTTTGTTTGCACTGTGATGCAAATCTGCTTACAGCAGGCTGAAAAATCCTCACGATAGGATAGCTCAACAATGGTCATCCCCCTCGGGGGCCCGGGCCCCGAAACTTTTCTCCCCTCCACCTATTGCCCTGGTCCGAACTACAGACTAAGGAGTCTCCCCCAGCCGTAATGGCTCTATTGTGCTGGCCTATGCGGGCATGACAATCAATGTTGCCTTGCTTATCGGCAATGGAGTCCGCCCATACGCATATATCTCCGGAATAGTTGTCCAGCGCTGAACTTATGCCCAGATCATTAGAATACGTGTTGCATTTTTCGCTTCTTGTGTCTGCAGAAGCTCCTGTTGCTATTCCCAGTACCAATACCACAGATAAAAACCAAAGTATTTTTTTCATTTTTTCCCTCCTATATTGATGGTTAAGTAGTCAAATCGTTAATCCGTCCATTACTTGAGAGCTTTGCATAACACCAGTATTGTCATTGCGAGCGAAGCGAAGCAATCTCACAACCTGTTGATAATCCACAAGATTGCCACGTCCCGCCACGCTTTGCTCGCGGCTAAAGGCTCACTTGCTCCTCGCAATGACCAGAATTGAGCAAAAATGGGGGTTGTGCAAAGGTCTCCACTTATGAATCAAATATCAACTACTTTATAAAGTTTAAAGCAACGTTTATGCCATATTGGAAGTAAACTAATAATATATTATAATTTAATGCAACCAACATTATAATATTTGTATTTTTATTAAGTAGTTAACTTCCTTAATCTTGCAGAATGACTGTCTTAAATAAATAAGTTAAATTATTAATTCTATATTTCCTGCCGCGCTGATTATTACAAATTATAGCATATAATTTGACAAAAATTGTTATTTTACAGCTCAACAATGATATTATATTTATGCTTAATATAAAGTAACATATTATAATTACTATTTAAAGCAAGAAGAAAGCCACTATCATTAGAAGTAAGATTATAGTCAATAAATTCTTTGTGTTAGGTATTTTTTATTCTAACTTCTCAAAAAGTTCGGGTAGATTACATTTTGCGACTATTCACTGGATTCCTGCTTTCGCAGGAATGACAGGCACTTACATCCAAACGTCATTCCGGCGAAAGCCGGAATCCAGACAACTTACCCCGAGTTATTGAGAAGTTACTTTTTATTCCCAGCCGAATAACTCAAGAATTGTGCAGTAATTTACATAATAGCAGGGAAATTTGTTTCGCAATTTGGAGTTCTGGTCAATGCTTGATCTTTTCATGAAATTTGATATATTATTTTTTCAAAACACCTTTGATGCTTGCGGGAATAGAATATGAATAGTTTATGGAATGACAAAGATGCAAAAGCTTTTTTAAATGATTCGTTGCAGTTAAGGGTTTATGCATCCCGGCTGTTAGGAAGCCGGCCTGATTTGGTTTTACACGGCAGAGGCAAAGCTCAAAGGGCTGTTTTTCAAGCCACTTTTTTTGTCAATACTTTTTCAAGTATTAGATTTTCAGTGGAAATATTGAAAATGTCGGCCAAAGAATACCTGTCAGCAGCGTCCAGTACCTCCAGCCCAATCATTTTCCCGGATTTGTCAAGGTCAATATTTAATCCTTCCGCTATTTCCACTGTTCGATCCACATATTTTTCCTGCAGCCGAATATACAGGGCATCAATCTCATTATCGTATTCTATTTTCATAGATTATTCTCCTTTTACCATCGCCGTTATAACGGTTAATTCCCTGTCTTCCGCCTTATAAGTTACCTTTAAATACCTGCCCTCTATGGTTTTGAAGGCATTTTTTCTTCCTTTTGTCGTGTTTACCAACATGTCAGGGGCACCTATTGATTTCATCTGTCTCTTAGCATGTCTGCTGAATATTATTTTCATTTGCAACTGCTCAGATTCATAGGTGTGCAAAGCTTACTAAAACTTACTATATTATACAGTAAATCTTGATTAATCACTATTCGCCTACGCCCATACCTCAGACAAATCTATCTTTAACCCTTCAAGAGCCCTGCTTTCAAGAATATCATTTTCAGTCAGATACTCCGGCTTACCATATTTTACTCCCTCAAGGCGGTAGATCATGACATACTTTGCATCAGGATTAACAATCCAATATTCTTTGACGTCATGCTTTTCATAAAGCAGTAGTTTCTCGGTCTGATCTTTATAGGATGTAGAGGGGGACAATATCTCGACCGTAATGTCGGGAGCGCCAAGACATCCCCGTTTATCAAGCTTATTTTGGTCACATATGACAACAATATCCGGCTGCACAACGGTTTCTATCTCTTCATCGGCATCATCTTTACTTTCTGCAAGTCGCACATCAAAAGGAGCTGCAAAAGCCTTACACTGTTTATCCTTTAGAAAATCATACAATATACCTGATAGTTTAAAAGAAATGCCCTGATGCTCAGTACTCGGTGCAGGAGTCATAGCATAGGCCACGCCTTCTATTAACTCCCATCTCTCATCATCAGACCAGGTAAGATAATCCGCATAATTGAATTTTCCATCTGATTTTTTATTTAACTTTTTAGCTGATGTGGCCATTTTTCACCTCATGGGACTGCTGGGGAACGCTGGGTACTTGTAAACTTATTTTAAATAAATCCCATAAACTTTGATTTTTGTCAAACAGCTTTTTGTCTCGAAACTCCGTGCTGTTCCGCGGTGAACTATTAAGAACATCGTAGAAATGACAATAAAAACCGCTTGATAATCTGAGCAATGGGGTGGTAAATTGAATTGCGAAGACGTCATTGATTCTGTCGGGAGTTTATTTTGGATGAGAATATGATTAATTTATGGAATGATAATGAGGCAAAAGCTTTCTTAAATAATCCATTACAGTTAAGGGGTTATGCATCCAGGCTGTTAGGAAGCCGGTCTGATTTGGTTTTACACGGCGGAGGCAATACCTCGGTAAAGATTAAGAAAGAGAATATCTTTGGGGATATCGAAGAAATTCTTTATGTAAAAGGAAGCGGCGTTGATTTGACAGATATACAGCCCGCTGGCTTTGCTCCTGTCAAACTTGAAGTTCTTAACAAAATGATTGCACTTGAGAATATAGATGATGTCGACCTGCTAAGGCTTCAAAGATCTGCAATGACTGATCCTGACTCTCCAAATCCTTCAATCGAAACAATTTTACATGCCATTATACCTTTTAAATATGTTGATCACACTCATGCGGATTCAGTCCTCACGATTACCAATAATGAGAGGGGAGAAGAGCTGATCCAAAAGATTTATAAAGACCAGGTGTTGATTGTGCCCTATGTAAAGCCCGGTTTTATTTTAGCAAAAAAAGTTTATGAATTAACCCGAAGCATAGACTGGGAAAATATCGATGCAATTATCCTTATGAATCACGGGGTATTTACTTTTGCAGATGATGCTAGGACAAGTTACGAAAGAATGATTCATATCGCTTCTCTGGCAGAGGATTACCTTAAAAAACAGGGTGTTTTTGACTCTGTTGCCAAAGCTGAGCCCAGCGAAAATTTGTTATCACTGGCACGTATCCGTCGTCAGGTTTCTGTCGCAAAGGGGGATGCTATGATAGCCCGAATAGATCAAAGCCGGGAAGCCTGCGGTTTTGCAAATCTTTCTGATGTTGATTCAATTGCCACCCGTGGTTCCATGACCCTGGATCATGTGATCCGCACAAAGCCGATTCCGGTTATACTAAGAAGTGATATTGAAAAAGATATAGCTGATTATTCTTCAAAATATAAAAAGTATTTTGACCGGAATACAGATGGCAACCTGACCTGCCTGGATACAGCCCCGCGTTGGGGCGTCTGGCCCGAACATGGTTCAATAGCCTTTGGTAGAAGTGTAAATGAAGCGGATGTAGTTGCTGATATAGCCAGTCATACAATGCGAGCGATTCAGCTTGGAGAGGCCATAGGGGGCTGGAAACCATTACCTGAAAAAGATATTTTTCACATGGAATACTGGGCGTTGCAACAGGTTAAAATACAAAAAAAAGAAAGTTCTTTTGAATTGCAGGGCAAGATAGCTCTGGTAACCGGTGCTGCCGGCGGGATCGGCAGAGCCTGTGCGGAAGCTCTCCATGAACAAGGCTCAATTGTTGTAGGGTTTGATATTAATCCTGAGGTTACAGAGATATTCAATCAGCAGGATCAGGCAGGATTGACTTGCGATGTTACTGATGATAAGGCCATACTGGAAGCGGTTGAGTTTATTGTTCGGAGTTTTGGCGGTCTTGATATTCTGGTGACCAATGCAGGAATATTTCCAGCAAGCCAGAGTATCGAGGAAATGGATGAAGAAACCTGGAATAGAAGCATGGAGATAAATTTAACCAGCCATCAGAGATTGTTAAAAACATGCATACCTTATCTTAAGCATGGAATTGATCCAGCGGTTATTTTTATCGCATCCAAAAATGTGCCGGCTCCTGGACCTGGCGCTTCCGCCTATTCGGTAGCAAAGGCCGGTTTGACTCAGCTTGCCCGTATAGCTGCAATGGAATTAGCCCCTTTCGGCATCCGGGTTAATATGGTTCATCCAGATGCAGTCTTTGACACAGGGATCTGGACTCAGGAAGTCTTGGAGGGCAGGGCAAAGCATTACGGGCTAACAGTTGCGGAATATAAGACTAAAAATCTCCTGAAAACCGAGGTAAAATCAAAAGATGTTGCTGCTATGGTTTGTGCTATGGCCGGCAAGACTTTTGCAAAGACAACAGGAGCTCAGGTTCCGATTGATGGGGGTAATGAAAGAGTTATTTGATAATGCTGGCCATTGATCATGGATATTTTCAGGGCCTAACTACTTAGATAGATAGAAAGAATTAACCTCACAATAACCTCACAATATCCTTGCCATAATTACTTTTGTAGATATACTCTGATGCCTATCATTTGAATTCTCAGGAATATTGCTTTTCATTCAATCACAAAATCAATAGTTCTAAGAATTTCAGGTGTAAAATAGTATCCTCAAGGAGCGTTGCAAGGAAGAAAGTTATAGAATCAAACTTTGGCATTTTTACTGGTTAATAATAGGTAAATGAGATTTAAATCAGCTTAGAATGATAAATAATATTAAAAAAATAATAGTATTGTTTATAGCTGTTCTATTTATAGGAAGCAGTGATGGCTATGCTGGGGAATATACAAGTTCGGCACATGGTACCCAGAACGATACTATTACTGGCGTAGAACGACTCACCAATTATACAGATGGACACTGCGGCCACTGTCACGAACAGCACTCCAGCATAGACGGAAGTGAGCCGTCCCCTGCCGGTGGTCCGGATAATTACCTGCTGTTTGATACAAGTCATTCAAATCAGACCGCTAATTTCTGCTTTGACTGCCATGTGGATACTGCATCACAACAGACAGGGGGTGTTCTCAGAAATTACAGTTATACCTACCGGGCGGGCAATTATAATGACAGTGCAAGCAATGATAATATTAAAGAGGCATTTAGCGCAAGCAGTGTTTCGTCCCATAATCTCGACAGCATAGTTACATTCATAACCGAAAAGTGGGGATATACTACAGACTCAAATCCCTGCTGCGGCTGCCACAATCCCCATGCTGTCCAGGGTGACCCTGCAGGTGTCTCAAGCGCCAAAAGTTCATCAACCCGTGGCTACCCGGTTTCCAGGCCAAGTTTTCACTCTGCCCTTACTTCGTGGGGTCTGTGGGGAGATGCATCCGGGGAGAAGATGAGCGATTACACAAACTACTATCAGGCGCCTTATCGTCCTGGAAACACAACTTACGAGCCTGACGGCTCTTTAACAACAAACGGCTCCAACCTTACAGATTTTGTAACATTCTGTCAGGACTGTCATTCTTCCAACATGGTAGGCAAGCCTTACAATCTTTCCCATACCCCGATTGACTGGTCAACCCTTGGCGTTGGAGAGAGCGGGGGAGATAAACACGGCAAAAAGGTCGCTACACAGGACGGATCAGGCAGTTATGTTAATTTAGTCGAGCCGTATAGTTCAGCATGGGGCCCTTCCAATGGACTTGTACTTGCCTGCACAGACTGCCACGAAGCGCACGGAGCACAAAGCCTCATGTTAATAAGAAAAGAGGTGAATGGCGCTGCTCTTTCAGCCGATATTACTTCGATGAGCACTACTGCGTGGATAAATCTCTGCTCGAAATGTCATGACATTTCTCTAGGGTCTGTTTCCAGAGATATACACCATGATAACACAGGCGCACCATATCCCAACCCGAAGCAGTGCTGAGGTTGTCACGGAGGTGGCGGTCAGCCACCAATTAACTGTTATCAATGCCATTATCACGGTGGAAGCGCAGCCGGCAGACGCACCTTTTAGGTAGAACAATTTATGTCTAAAGAATTAGCCAGCCTCTCGGGTTGAAATATATCCGACTTATTGTCTACAACATGTTGAAATCCTTAATAAGTCGATTTTTAGCGGTCGGGGTTATTTAACCCACATCTTAATACTGAGATTGTCCGAATTTTCAATCAGGAGGATCTTGTCGGATTGACTTGTGATGTTACAGATGGTAAAAATAAAAAAATCTTTTTAGTTTTACGCTCAAAAAATTCATGATGTGGTTAAATAACTTTTTAACCTAAGTTGAACGATTTTTTACTCGACCTGCACCAATTTCTTGCGCATCAAGGACTTGCGAAAAGTCTCGACATATCCATTGGTATGCCTACGCTTTTCGCAAACCTTGCTGCATCAAGATCTTGGCACATTTCTTCGCAAAAAATCGCTCAACTTAGGTTTAAGAATCTTGATAATAGAGAGGAGATATATATGCCGGATGTGGATGAAATAAAAGAGGCCAAAAAGTTTCATACAGATGTTCCTTATAAAACAGAAGGCTTTTTCCTTAAAGGCTCAAATTCCCTTGACTGGGGAATGAAAAACAGGCTTGCCCGGATTTTTAATCCAAAATCCGGTCGTACGGTAATGCTTGCCATTGACCACGGATATTTTCAGGGGCCGACTACAGGTCTGGAAAGAGTTGATATCAATATTCTACCCCTTGCCCCCTATGCCGACACACTCATGCTTACCCGTGGGATTCTGAGAAGCATTGTGCCTCCTTCATATACAAAATCTATTGTTTTAAGGGTATCCGGTGGAACCAGTATCTTGAAAGAACTATCCAATGAAGCGATCGCTGTCGGCATCGAGGAATCAATACGTCTTAATGCCTGTGCAATGGCTGTTCAGGTATTCATAGGCGGTGAGTATGAAAAAGAATCAATTATCAATATGACCCGCATGGTTGATATGGGGACGCGCTATGGGATTCCAACTCTTGCGGTTACTGCTGTGGGAAGGGATATGAACCGTGACGTCCGTTATTTCAGGCTTGCCACAAGAATTTGTGCTGAACTTGGCGCGCAT
>Ga0180732_1000893_pt1 | contig 21180 bp, 13 predicted proteins | sample KR11_01MetaG_FD_148674 | JGI IMG/M metagenome (GOLD analysis project Ga0180732, IMG submission 148674) | Groundwater microbial communities from the Olkiluoto Island deep subsurface site, Finland - KR11_0.1 MetaG | ecosystem: Environmental > Aquatic > Deep subsurface > Groundwater | place... | reverse complement strand
CCTAATTTTATTATTTATATTTATTCTTACTGTTTTCATAAATCCTTATATCGTACCTTTTCCCGAAGCAAGCATCCGCTGGAGAGACATTACTTATTGGGAAGATAATCCTGTCAGCGCCCCTCCGGCATGGGTTAACTGGTTTTCTTCTACCAAAAGGGCACCTTCTTTAATTATGGAAGAGCATGTTTTTTCAGAGGAGAAAATGGGGAAAATAAAATTATCCAGAGCGGTTTTTAAGTACGAATATTCCTATGATCTTCCTCCTCTTGATGTTATATTCCATGGTTATGCTATAGGGTCACCGGTTATTATGTTAAGTATTGAGAGGCCTGATGGCCATATTATTGAACTGGTCAGGAGACCGATATCTAAGAGTGATGGGAAGGAGGTCAGAGTATCGATTGGTAAAGATTCAAGGATCGAATCTTATAACTTTGGCGCTAAGTTCGAAAATTTAGAAGGTAACAGAATCGAAAGAGAAATGGTTAAACCAACCAGTGTTTTGTTTTCTGAGGCAAAAGAAGGGATTTTGGTTTATCCTTCCCCTCTTAAAGGGACTTACAAGTTGATAGCTGAGATTATTCTACCTAGCGAGAATGATGTAGTAGAAGATATCTATTTTACTTTTTCCGGGGGCGTATCTGGTTGGCTGGGGACAGATAGTTCTAAGAGAGATATCTGGAGCGGGGTTGTGGCCGGGGTAAAATGGGCCCTGCTTATCGGACTATTAACTGCTTTTACCGCTGTCTCTATCGGGGTAACTTATGGAGTAATGAGTGCTTATCTGGGAGGATGGAAGGATTCGTTAATGCAAAGAATCTTCGAACTTTTTTTAGGTGTTCCTTTACTTCCTGTTTTAATAGTGATGAGCGCCATCTTTAAACCCAATATCTGGATAATGATTCTAATGATGAGTTGTTTTTTCTGGGTAGGACCGGTAAAGACGGTTAGAAGTATGGGATTGCAAATTAAAGAAGAGACTTACATTGAGGCTGCACAAGCCTTCGGAGCTTCCAGCAGCAGAATAATATTTAAACATATGGTGCCTTTGCTTATCCCTTATGCCTTTGCCTCGATGGCTCTTTATGTACCCAGTGCCATTGTATATGAATCATCTATCAGTTTGTTGGGATTAGGTGATTCAACAATTGTAACCTGGGGACAAATATTACATGATGCCTTAACCGGAGGAGCAGTGTTAAATGGTCTGTGGTGGTGGGTTATTCCTCCCGGTCTATTTATAGCCCTGATGGGTATGACTTTTGCTTTTATCGGTTTTGCTATGGATAATATTTTACATCCTAAATTAAGGACGAGGTGAGATGGAAGATACAGATAATATTTTGAAAGTAGAAAACTTAAAGATTAATTTTTTTACCCGTAAGGGGATAGTCTATGCGGTTGATGATATATCGTTTAGCCTAAAAAAAGGAGAAACTCTTGGCCTGGTAGGAGAGTCAGGATGTGGCAAGACAACTACTGTCTTAGGGTTGATGAAAATGGTTCCTACGCCCGGGGAAATTACCGGTGGTAGGATTTTAATAGGCGGGAAAGATATTATACCCCTATCCGAGAATGAAATGAGGCAAAAAGTTAGATGGGAAAAGATTTCCATGGTCTTTCAGGGAGCGATGAATTGTCTTACCCCGGTATATACTATTGAAAAACAGATGATGGAGACCATTCAAGAACACAAGAATATAGAACGTTTTCAAGCGAAAAAATGCATAATAAATTATTTGAATTTAGTTGGCCTCCCTGAGGATATAATTCGCAGATATCCTCATGAGCTGTCCGGAGGTATGAAACAACGGATAGTTATTGCTACTGCCCTCTTTTTAGAACCAGAAATTGTGATCTGTGATGAACCTACCACTGCCTTAGATGTGGTAGTTCAGGCCCAGATTATAAATCTTATAAAGAGATTAAAGAAAAAATTAGGTTTATCGGTAATATTTATTACTCATGACCTGGCTACAGAGGCAGAAGTTGCCGATCGCTTATTAATAATGTATGCCGGTAAATTAGCGGAAATTGGGACAAACGAACAGATTTATAGCAAGCAAGGGCCAATTCATCCTTATACCGAAAAGCTGCTTAAAGCTACTCCTCGACTCCATGAGAAAGTAGAGGAACTTTCTTTTATCCCCGGTACCCCACCTGATTTGGTTGATCCTCCTTCGGGGTGCAGATTTCATCCACGTTGTTCAGAAGTAATGGAAAGATGTAAAAAAGACGAACCTCCTTTAATTGAAGTGGAGCCTGAACACTGGATAGCTTGTTGGAGGAATTATCATGAGTGAACCTATCCTTAAAATTGAAAATCTTCATAAATGGTTTCCGCTAAGACGAACCATTACTCAAATCTTAAAAGGGGAACATGTATGGGTGAAGGCTGTCGATGGTATTACTTTTAACATTAATCAAGGAGAAATATTTGGACTGGTGGGGGAATCAGGATGTGGGAAGACCACTACCGGAAAATTAATTATGAAACTTTTAGAACCTACCGATGGAAAGATAATATTTAAAGGGAAAGATGTGACCCATCTTGAGGCTAATAAACTTAAAGAATACCGCAGGAATGTTCAGATGGTCTTTCAGGATCCTTATGCCTCTATGAATCCGAGATTTCGAGCCAGGGATGTTCTTGAAGAACCATTGATTATCCATCAAGTAGGTGAAACTAGAGCAGAACGGGAAAAGATTGTTCGTCGTTCACTTGAAGAAGTAAGACTTATCCCTCCTGAAGAATTTATGGAACGCTTTCCTCATATGTTAAGCGGGGGACAGCGTCAAAGGGTGGCTACCGCTCGAACTTTGGTCTTGTCACCGAGTATGATTGTGGCGGATGAACCGGTTTCCATGATCGATCTATCTACCCGAGCAGAAATACTTTATATGATGAAAACAGTGCAAAGAGAATTAGGCCTAACCTATCTATATATCACTCATGATCTTTCTACCGCTCGGTATTTTACCGATCGGATTGCGGTTATGTATTTGGGAAAGATTGTAGAGATGGCTGGAGCAGATGAAATTATTGATGAGGCAGCTCATCCTTATACTAAAGCCTTGATTGCTGCCGTATGTGAGCCAATTTCCGGCAAATCGAATACTATTAAAGAGATTCCCATTAAAGGGGAGATACCTTCAGCGGCGAATATTCCTTCCGGCTGCAGATTTCATCCCCGATGTCTTTACGCTAAACCCCTGTGTCAAGAAGAAGAACCTATTCTTATAGAAATTGAACCGGGCCATATGGTCGCCTGTCATTATCCATCCGTTTGATTAAATATACTGGCCAGTGGGATAAAATTAATAGAGGAAGGAGTTATTTATGAGATGAAAGAGATATTAAAAAATATTTTAGATTGGTTAGAATTAAAAGTAAACTATGCTGATTTAAGATTTGTTCAAACTGAAAAGGAGAACATCGAAGTAGAAAATGGTATCCTCTCTTCCTATAATGTCTCAACTGATAGAGGCGTAGGAATACGAGTATTAGCAGATGGTGCCTGGGGGTTTGCTGCTTCTAATAATTTAGACAAAGTATCTTTACAGGAAACAGCCGCTAAGGCTTTGGATATTGCCCGAGCCTCTACCCTTACTAAAAAAGAAGAAATTAAACTTGCTGCTGAAGATAAACATATTGCCACTTATACCACTCCTATAACTAAAAATCCCTTCCAAGTTTGTCCTGCAGAAAAGATAGACCTTTTAGTAAAAGCTACCAAGATTATGTTGAAAGATAAAGTAAAGAAAAGCGAAGGTTCATTTAGTTTTTATAAGACCTATAAAATATTCATATCCACTGATGGTTCTGAAATCGAACAGACTATATTTGAATCAGGTGGTGGAATTGCTGCCTATGCTATTGGTGAAGGAGATTTCCAAAAACGTTCTTACCCTTCCAGTTTTGGAGGGGATTACGCTACACGAGGTTATGAATTTATCGAAGAGATGAAATTATTAGAAAATGCAGAGAGAACGGCGGAGGAAGCTAATCAGTTATTAGTTGCCCCTCCTGCTCCTGAAGGGATAACGGATATTGTATTAGGAGGACCTCAACTTGCGCTTCAGGTTCATGAATCCTGCGGACATCCCGTAGAATTAGATAGGGTATTGGGAAAAGAAATTAGCTATGCCGGAGGGAGTTTTTTAACTCTGGATAAATTAAATAATTTTACCTATGGAAGCCCGGAGGTAACCATAGTGGCTGATGCAACTGTTCCGGGAGGGTTAGGAACTTTCGGTTATGATGATGAAGGCGTCCCTGCCTCCAAAAGTTATCTGGTAAATAAAGGAAAATTTGTGGGGTATTTAATGTCCAGAGAAGATGCCTTTAAATTAGGATTGAAGAGTAATGGTGCCGGCAGGGCAGAAAATTGGAACAGAATTCCCCTGGTTAGGATGACCAATATCAACTTATTACCGGGAAATTTAGAGCTGGATGAGCTTATCGGAGATATAAAGGAAGGTTTGTATTTAGATTATAACAAGAGCTGGAGTATAGATGATAAAAGGATAAACTTCCAATTTGGTACAGAGATTGCCCGGGAAATAAAAAATGGAAAATTAGGAAAAATTTATAAAAACGCAGTCTATCAAGGAATAACTCCGGTGTTTTGGAAATCTTGTGATGGGATAAGCTCTGAAAAATATTGGCATATCTGGGGAGTACCAAATTGTGGTAAAGGGCAGCCGGGTCAAGCGATGCATGTGGCACATGGCACATCCCCTGCGAGATTCAGAAAGGTAAAGGTAGGTGCTTCCAAATGAAAGATATAAATTCAGGGAAAGAACTTGTTGATAAGGTAAAAAGTTTTCTTAAAAATTACGACTTTGAAATAATCGCCTCAGAGGGCAGAAGTGAGCTTACCAGATTTGCAGAATCTTACATCCACCAAAATGTGGCAGAGACCAATCTAAATTTAACCGTAAAAATAATAAACGAAGATAGAATTGGTGTAGTGGAGATGAACAGTATTGATGAGTCCACTATATCAAAAAATATAGAAAAGGCAATTGAAGTAACCAAGATTACCCCTAAATTAGATTACCATTATCGTTTGCTGACACCTCAATCATATAAAATAAAAAGCAAATATTCTAAAGATACTGCTAACTTTACCCCTTTAAATCGAGCCCAATTGGTAAAACAACTAATAAAAGAAGTAAACAAAAGAGGGTATGAAGCGGCGGGAGCCTTTAAAACCGAGGAATCTACCCTTCTGGTGGCCAATTCAGAAGGAGTCTTTGCCTTTGATCGGGGGACTAAGGTAGATTTCAATTGTGTCATCACCCGAGATAATTCTACCGCCCATGCCTTGTTTATAGATAGTGATGTTAATAATTTTAATATAAAAAAAGTAACCGATGAATTATTAGTGACTGCTTTAAAAAATGTAGAACAGATAGAGATTGAGCCGGGGGTTTATACGGTTATTCTTTCTCCGGAGGCAGTTGCGGAAATCTTAAACTATGCCGGCTATACTGCATTTAATGGTAAAATGATTATGGAAGGCAAGAGTTTCGTCTGCAATAATCAAGGCAAAAAGATTTTTCCGGAGACTATAACTGTGTCTGATGATCCTTTTGATGAACTTACTATGCCTATACCTTTTGATCTAGTGGGATATCCTCGGGAAAAGATAGACCTCATTGAAGACGGGGTAATAAAAGATGGAGTTTATGACCATATTACCGCCTTAAAATATAATAGAAAATGTACCGGAAATACTTTACCGCCAGAACAGGCTTCTTTCGGAGCCCTCCCTTTTAACCTGGTGATGAAAGAAGGGAGTAATTCTGTTGAGGAGATGATATCCTCTACTAAAAAAGGAATTTATATTTCCCGTTTTCACTATGTCAATATACTCAATCCCATGAGCGTTCAGTTGACTGGGATGACCAGAGACGGGACTTTCCTAATAGAAGATGGAAAGATAGTAAAGGCAATTAAAAATATGAGGTTTAATACCAGCGTAGTAGATATGTTAAAGGCAGTTGATATGATCTCTAAAGAAAGACAGACAAAACCAGGATTTGTCGGACCAGCAGTTGCCCCCTATCTCAGAACCAACAATTTCACTTTTTCTAGCAAAACAAGTTTTTAAAGAACAGGAACAGAGAACCGTTGTTCCTGTTTGGAGGATAAAAATGGATAAAATTCAGATTTTAAAAGATTTAGTAAATACTTTTGGAATAAGCGGTTTTGAGGAGCCGGTGAGAGAGAAGATAAGAAAGTTATTTCCTCAAGTAGAATTTAAAGAGGATGAAGTAGGTAATCTTTCTGCCACGATAGGCAGCGGGGGAAGACAAATTGCCTTTATGGCCCACATGGATGAGCTTGGTTTTTTAATAAATTATATAGAGGAAAATGGCTATCTGAGATTTAAGCCAATAGGTGGCTGGGATGTCAGAGGTGTCTATAATCGGGTAGTAGAAATTTCAACTAAGCGAGGGATGATTTATGGTGTAATTGGTCTTAAGCCGCCTCATTTATCAAAAAAAGAAGAGATGGATAAAGTGCTAAGCTGGGATGATCTTTATATGGATATAGGAGTGGAAAATGCTCAGGAAGCAACAGAGCAAGGGATAATCCCAATCTTACCTGCCAGATTAAAGAAGGATTTTATAATCCTTGATGAAAAATATGTGGTTACCAGAGGTCTTGATGACCGGGTGGGATGTGCCCTAAATCTACTTCTTTTAGAAAATTTTCTCCATGATATTCCTAAAAATACTATAACTTTAGTATGGACTGTACAGGAAGAGACTGGATTACGAGGGGCTCAAGCTTTTTCTGCTCGAAATTCTTTTGATGAAGTCTATACCCTGGATACGGTTTCTGCAGGTAACCTCCCCTGGGGGAATTTTTATCAGAGCCCAGCTTGCACAGGGGGAGGCCCGGTAATTAGGTTGGCAGATAGAAAAGGGGTATCTTCTTTAAGGCTCAGGAATTTTATAAAGGGAATTGCTGAAAAAAATAAAATAAAAGTTCAGGAAATTGTAACCGGTGGAACAACTGATGCCGCTGCCGCCTTTGAAGCGGGATTAAATTCAATTCCCTTATGCATCCCGGTAAAATATACCCACAGCCAGGTAGAGATGATGAGTATAGCAGATTATCACAATGCTTTAAAATTACTTATTTTAATCAGCAGAAACTAGAAACTAAATTAATACAGGGGACGGTTCTCTGTATTAATAATAATTTTTAATTTTAAACCAAATTAACACAAAGAACCGTCCCCTGTATCGTTTATTTTACTGAGGCAATAAAAATATCCCCAATGGCCAGGAGATCGTCTTTTTTTGGTTTTCTTCCCTGGGATACATTTTCAAAGATAATTCTTCCTAAGGCAGCAACCATAGAATATAAAAATAGATCTCCGCTCACTCTTTTACCTGAAGATAAAGTAACTTCCCCGAATAGGTCGCCCGCTTCCTTCTGTTTTTTTCTTAATTTTTCGAAGAGTTCATTTATCTTTTTCTTGCTGTCTTCTTTTTGCATAAAATCATAACCAATTCTTTGCATAATAATAAAAGTTTTAGAATTTTCTTCCAAAAGATTTATATAAAAGTCTACTATCATTTTAATCCGTTGTTTAATATTATTTGTTGTAGAAATTATTTCGCTAATTTTTACAAAAATTTTTTTTACATTTACTTCCAGAAGTTGTGAGGCTAAATCTATTTTAGAAGAGAAATAATAATAGATAGTAGGTTTTTTTATTCCCGAAAGCTGAGCGATATCATCCATAGTAGCTTCGTAAAAACTTTTTCTAAAGAAGACCTCACGAGCTGCCTCTAAAATCTTTTCTTTTTTATTAATATTTTCCATTAGAAAGACCACTCTCCTATCAGATATAGACCTTCTGCACTTTTCATCTGTCCGAATTTTGACTCTTCGTCTCCTATCATAAAAAGATAAGAGAGGTTTATCGAGAAATCATCGGTAAAATTGTAACTGGCACCGATAGAATTTACCATACTTTTATCATGAAGACTTATTCCCCCCATATAATTAGGAGTAAGTTTACTATCTTTTAATTCCTGTCTGGCGTTTACGAAAATATAAGGGGAACATTCGGTCCCTTCCTCAAAGGCAAAACCCCATATATATCCGACATTTAGATAGAGGTCAAAGGAAGTAGTGTAATCTGCACCAATAGCTGCTTTTAAGTAAGGGTCTTTTAATACATATTCGCCCTGCACTTCCCAGGGTTGGGGGATGATATAGGCCAGGTCGCCTCTAAGGGTAGCCCCCTCAATTCCCGGGAAGTCTCCCTGGAATTCAAAGCCAAAAACATCTTTTTTGGGATATCCCAATCCTAAATTCAAAGACATTCCGGAAGGTCCGGGAACAGGCTGTATGGTCTCAGGATAAGCGTTTAAATAATAACCATTATAGTAACTTATAGCGGCATCAAAAGAAGTGAAACTTCTTCCCAATTTTAATCCCCATACCGGTTTTTCAGGAATATTGTGAGTTAGGTTAATAGAGGTTATTTCTATCCCCTGAGCTTGAAATTGAGGAGAAAACATGGAAAGGTATAGCTGTTTCTCATATTCCTCAGGCATATAAGTGGGGGTAAAATTGGGAAAACATACTGCCTGAAGAAAAGTTATATCATTAAAATAGTAAGTTGCATCAATCCCCAGAACTGAAATTTTTCTGGAGATATCAGTTAAAGAAATTCCAGGGGGAGTAGGATTAAAATTATCCAGAGGACTGAACATATCTGACGAACCCCAATTTACAATTAACATGCCTGTTCTTATATCGAGTTGGGGAATAAGGTCATAGGTGCCAATATAAATTTCTTTAGGTATGATCATAAAAGGACTGGGAGCAGAACTATCGCTATATTTAATGATTAAGTCTCCTTCTACAAAAACTTCATCAGTAAAACTATGAATATAATTAAGGTCTAAATTTAGAGTATTGCTTAGATTATTCTCTGTAAAATTGTATCCCCCTGAATAGGTCAAACTCCCAGAAAAGTCACCGGCAAAGACAACAGAAGTAAAAAATAACAAAAGAATAAAAACTGCCAGAAAAATATTTCTTTTTATAATCATATTTTTCCCTCCTTTTTTCGTATTGCGTATCGCGTATATCGTATTGCGTCAAAATTCAAAACAATTTCCACAAAACTGTCATTGCGAGCTCCGATTTATCGGAGCGTGGCAATCCCGTGATTAATGAGATTGCTTCCTCTACGACTTTTTCAATAATGACTAATTTATTTTGAATTTATTCCCTGTATTTTTCTTTCTCTTTCTTTTCTTTACTCAATACTATATACTCAATACTCGATACTGTTTTTAAAGTGTCGGCTTTGACAATGTCCTGATACTAAAGAAACTGGACGATAATTCTACGTCATATTCTATTTCTTTTATCACAATCTTAGTTTTGTGCTTCTCCTCTATATCAGTAAATGCTATCTCCATCGGGGTAATTTTCCCTTTATCATCAATTCTTATCTTATCAATTTCTAAAGTTTTAGTAAGATTTCCGCTCATATTATAAAATTCTACTTTTTTGGTGTAAAATTTCTCCTTATCCACAATGAGTATAATCTTCTTATAAGATATATCTTCTCCGCTTGGTATAACTTCTATGATATATACGCTCTCTGTCTCTTCCAGCAATTTTTTTTCATAATCCTTATCTTTATAATCCATGCTCATATCTTCATAAGAAAGGCCTGTTCCCATAAATTCATCACCCTTCGAAGAACTGGCGATTCTCCTTGGTTTATCATAGGCAGGCATATATAAATATATTTTTTCTCCATCATCAATATTAGAAGAGTTACTCCTTTTACCGATTTAGGAGAGAGAAATCTAACAAGGGTGCTACTCTTTCCATTTTCTCCTTCTTGAGAAAACATTATCATCTCTCTTATTTCCTCATTTCCTTCCTGATCTATTAAAATCATTTCGGAAATAGTTTTTTGAGTAGTAAAATCAGGTGCCGTCTCTTCCATTTTATCCATTATTTCATCTACGGTTATAGCAGATGCTATATTTATAGAAAATAAGAAAACAAGTATCGTTAAAATATAAACCTCAAGTCTTAATTTCATTTCTTCTTTGCCTCCTCTTTAAACTTTATATTATTTAATAAGATGGGGAGCAGGGTTAAGGTATAGACTACACTTAAAAGCATTACACTCCCAATAAGTTTGCCAAATACTGCCATCATTCCAAAATCAGAAAAGCCGAGTACAAAGACTCCTGCTGCCACCGTGATAGAATTAAAGACAATGGCTCGGCCAGTTCCAGTCAAGGTGATTTTCATAGCCTCAATTTTTGATCTTCTTTTCAATTCATTTTTATATCGAGAAATATAGTGGATGGTATAATCAATTCCTGCTCCTATAGCAATACTGGCAACCATTATGGTCCCAATATTTAAATCGATATTTAAAAGACCCATTACGCCAAAAGCTGTGATTATGGTTAGAGTAATGGGTATCATGGCAAATAGTCCCACAACGAGAGAGCCAAACTGAAGCATGAGCATGATAGATACTGCAATAAATGCTGCAATTAGACTCTTTACTTGCCCTCTGAATAGACTGTTGTTTATCTTATCGCTAATTACCGGGATTCCGGTAAGCTGGAAAGAGACCTCTATATTTCCATTATCATCCGGGATATAAACTACCTCATCCATTAAATACCATAAAATATCTTTTTCCTCATCCTTTAGGTTTTCTCCTATAAGTTTTTCTGTTTCAGTTTGGGCAAACCTTACTTTTTCTCTATCCTGCACAATTTTCTTGGAATCTTCCAATGCCTTTTGAAGATAAAGGGCGTCATCCTCCGATAATTCTATCTTTTCCATTAATTCTCTGGTTAAATTATCTTGAGATTTTTTCTCTCTTATATATTCTATAAGTATAGGGACTAAATCTGAGCCGTCTATTCCTAAATCTTCGATCTCTAAAAAAGATACGGTTAAAATTTCATTTGTAAACTCCTCAGTATCTTTTTCAAACTCAGAGCCCGGTGTGCCGGCAATCTTTATAAGATCCTCTCTTAATTTTTCTTGGTTTTCTATCTTAATGTCTATTGCCTCAAGAGAAGATATAATCTCATCAACCAGGTAACCATAATATTCTGCTTTTGTTTCTTCATTTACTTTGGAAAGTTCAATTTTTTTAACTTTTTTAGGAATATTTTCTATAAATTCTTCCATTTGATTTATTGCTTGTTCAAGAGCAGCAGAGGTCATTTCCTTAGTTCTAATCTGCAATAAGGTGTCTTTATCATTATCACCAATCATAGAGGTGATATACTCATTATCTCCTGCAAAAAACCATAAATTGTCAATTTTTTCTTCACTAGCCGGAATTATATTTTTATTCTCCATGGTATTATTAAGCTGAATCAAAAAATCGGTAATTGATGATGGTTCACCCAGGGCGGGAAACTGTTTTGCATAATTACCTATCTTTTTCATCTGTCTTAATACATAAGGATTTTTTACATTATTTGACTTGGTATAGACATAAAGGAAATCCGTGCCACCAAATTTTTCATTGAAATAATTCATAGTTTTTACTATTTTATTATCTTTGCCTAATCTTGACTCTATCGATGATTCGGTCTTGACTCTTGTGCCAAAAACTACAGAAATTACCACTATTATTAATACGGCAATTAAAATCACTTTCTTTTCTTTTAATATTGATTGGCCGGTTAATCTTAGAAGTTTAGTAATCAAATCATTAGCTTCGTGTGAAAATTTCTCATGGATTTTAGCTGGCGGAAAAATAGTAAAAAATGACCCCAATAAAAAAGTTGCCAGCACAAAGGCAAAAAATATTCCCATAGTGGAAAAAAATCCGAATTCAGTCATAGGCCTAACAATAGCAGCGGTAAGCGATAGAAATCCCGCCATAGTAGTAAGCGCACTCATAAGTATAGGAGTAAATATATTCCGAATAGTTCTATTAACTGCTTTAACAGGTTCAAGGCTGTGCCTCTCTTCATAATATCTGCTTATAAAGTGTATACCATAAGCCGTGGCTAAGGATATCATTAATACTGGCATGGCAGAAATCATCATGGTAACACTTTTACCGGTTGATGCTACAAATCCCAAGACCCAAAAAGAAGCCAGCATAGCAACAATAAGAGGTAAAAATATGCCACGAAAACTCCTGAAGCAGAAATAAAGAACTAAAAGTATAACGACAGCAGCAATAATAGCTAATTTCATGGTATCCCAAGAACCTTCAGAAATCTCTGCGGTTATAAGAGGCATTCCAAAGTAATACACCTGTAAAGTTTGGCCTTTTAAAGGCTCTACTATATTCTCTAGCCCCCCTTTAAGTTCTTTTCCTTCTATGTCGTGCACTGTTTCTACCATTATCAGGGCAACATTTCCATCTTCTGAAATAAATTTCCCTCTTACCAGGTTATCATTTAAGAGAGAATTTTTAAGTTCTTTGGCCTCCACGTCGCTTTCTGGAAATACTTCCACTAAATCTTTTACTTCGAGACCTACATCTGTAGTGATAATTTTAGGCATATTTAGAAAAGAATTTACCGATTTTATAAACGGAGCATCTTCTAATTTTTCTGTTATAGTTTTAACTCTTTCAAGATTTTCTAAAGTAAAAAGGTCTTCGTACTCAAGTGATATCATTGACATGTTTGCTTGAGAGCCACCAAATTTTTCGACTACTTCACTATAAAACTTTATATCCGGGTCATCTTCAGAGATATATTTAGTGACATCATCTTCAATTTTAAGATTTCTTGTTTGCATTCCGGCGAAAATAGTAATCAGAATTATTACAATAAATATAGGCCGGGCATATTTAGTGATAAAGTTGGCGAGTTTTCTCATCATTTAGCTCTTGCTCCTCTCGAAATTATTAATCGTTTTCTATTATAACTGACTGGTCAGTCGAATGTCAAGAAAAATGAAAAAAAATATATTAATGTAAGATCCTGTATCTTCCTTTTTAATTAAAATTTAGTAGCAACACGGCGTGCCGGGTTGAGGTTTTTAGTTTTTCGGTTTTAGATAAAAAAAATTAGTTGTCGGTTGTCACTGTATAGCTAAAAGCTTAAAGCAAAAAGCGAAAAACCATAATTTAAAATTTAGAATTTTTTCTTATAATGTTTTGTTCTTTGTAGGGGTCGGATTTATCCGACCCGGGTTTTTTAAGCAACTTTTCTGGCGGGTTCGATGAATCGAACCCCTACTTCTGGCTTCTGACTTCTGAATTCCATTTTTCTCCACGCAATACGATATATGCAATACGAGTAAAGCTTGACAAGAAGAGTGATTAAAACCTATAATATTGGTAACACAATATAATAAAAGAAAAAAATAAAAGGGGAAAGTAGGTAGACGACCAATTTTAGAGAGCTGATGGTTGGTGAAAATCAGTATTGGCTTTATCGAATTCCACCCTTTTTAATATTTCCGGTGAAATCAAAATATTCGGAAACACATCTTAAGATGTGTTAAACAATCAGCCAATAAAGGATAGGATATTTTCCTATTGAATCAGGGTGGTACCACGTGAGCAAGCTCTCGTCCCTAGTAGTAGATATTACTAAGCGATGAGAGTTTTTTTATTTAATTGTCATTGCAAGCAAAGCGAAGCAATCTCATATGACAGAGTAAAGCTTAAAATTTGAAAAGGTAATGAACATCTATGAAAGAATTTGAAATCCTCGAACATACCGCTGATATCGGAATAGCGGCCTATGGTAAAACCAAAAGAGAAGTTCTTATCAATGTTGCCAGGGGAATGTTTGAAATTATTGCCGGGGGGACCAAAAACCTTAAAGAAAACTTTTGTGATAAAATAGAGCTGGAAGCCGACAATCTGGAAGGCTTACTCTTCGCCTGGCTTAATGAACTTCTATATATCAGTGAAACGAAATTAGTTATTTTAAATAAATTTGAAATAAAAGATTTAACTAATAATAAAATTGGTGCAGAAGTTAAAGGAATGAAAATTAACCGGCTCGGCTGCAAAATAAAAAAAGAGATAAAAGCCGCAACTTACCATCGTTTGGAAATTAAAAAAGATGAGAAAAGCGGACTCTGGAGAGCCCAGGTAATTTTTGATATTTAATTACTCAGAAACTAATTGAATACTAAAATCCTTATTGTAGGACAGGCGTCTCGCCTGTCTTGGCGAAAAAAACTATAAAAGGAGGGGATTAATATGAAACAATTCTGGGATGGACCTTTAAATAAAATAGACGATTATCGCTGGGAGATTCCCAAAACCTATAACTCTGGGATGAGAGTCCCCGGTCTGATTTATGCCTCTTCAAATTTATTAGAAAAAATACGCCAGGATCAGGCTCTAGAACAGGTGGCTAATGTAGCTTTTCTCCCGGGGATTGTGGGGCGTTCATTAGCTATGCCAGATATCCACTGGGGGTACGGTTTTTGTTTAACGAAAGATACTAAAGTGTTGTCTAATTTTGGTTTTTATAAAGTGATCGAAGATTTTGAAAAAGATTGGCAAGATCAAAGGCTTAAGTGCATAGATTTAATTTCTCAAAGGCCAGCAGATACCCCTATTAAAAGATTTATCAAATTAAAACCGGATGAAGTTTTCAAAATAACTACCAAAGGAGGACATAAGATTAAAGCAACTTTAGACCATCCTTTGTTTACACCTTTTGGCATGAAACCTATAAAGGATATAGATCTGGGTGAAAAAGTAGCGATTTTTCCCTTCGAAGGAGTTCCATACAGGAGACCTTCTTCTGAAATAATTATTTCAGAAGAAGATATAAAAAAAATTTTATTAAAGTTAGGAAGAGAACAAGGAACATTTAAATTTGAAATAATTCTTCAAAAATTAAAAAAGCGTAATCTACTACCCTTGGCTTATAACCATCCAAAACTACCTTATATTTTAAAAATAATGGGATTTGTTTTTGGAGATGGTTCTATGAATTTCATCGGGAAAAAGGGTGATGGAGTTCTACATTTTTCAGGAAAACCCCAGGATTTGGAAGAGGTAAGAAAAGATTTAGAAAAAATCGCTTATACCCCAAGCCCTTTACATTATCAAAAAAGAAAAGACTCTCGAGGTAGTAATAAATATTATAACTGCTGTTCGTTTACAGTTAATGCTTCCAGTTTAGTAGTGCTTTTGGAAGCCTTGGGGGTTCCTAGAGGAAGCAAAGTAAATCAGGCTTATAGGGTTCCTAAATGGATATTTAAGGCGCCTCAATGGCAGAAACGTTTATTTCTTGCTTCACTTTTCGGATGTGAATTAAGAACTCCTCACAGAAGATTAAATAGAAGAGGATATTTTAATGCCCCTACTTTCCCTATGGCCAAGAGAGAAGAATTAATAGAAAATGGGAAGGATTTTTTAAAAGATATAGAGAAATTCTTAAAGGACTTTGGTATAAAATGCCTTTATATTGATAAAAGAAAAAAACATATTAACAAGAAAGGTGACATTTCTTGGTTGTTAGAGTTAATAATTTCACCAAATCCGGAAAATCTTCTCAATCTTTGGGGTAAAGTCGGTTTTGAATATAATTTTAAACGAGCATACATTGCTAATGTAGCCGTTCAATATCTCAAATTAAAGCAAAAAATTTTGAAAGAAAAAGAGGCAGCAATAAAAGAAAAAGTACCACGATTATTAAAAGCTGGATTAAGTTATCAAAAAATTGCCAATCAATTGGAGAGCAATCCTCTAACTAAAAGATTTATTTTAGATACCTGTTGGAAACTTAATAAAGGAAAAAAGGTAATTCCTCGAATTCCGGCAAATTTCCCTTTATTTGATGATTTTCTTAAAGATGTAACTTTAGGGCTTGAAAAAAGTGGAATGGTGTGGGATGAAATTAAAAAAATAAAAAAGATTGATTATAAAGGTTTTGTATATGATTTTACAGTCGCACACACGGAACATAATTTTATTGCTGAGAATTTTGTTGTTTCGAATTGTATTGGGGGAGTAGCGGCTACCTCCTTAGATAATGGAGTTATCTCTCCCGGAGGAGTGGGCTTTGACATAAATTGTCTTTCCCCAGATGCATTGATTTTACATACCTTTGGTTACACCTTAAAGATTAAGGAGTTTGAAAAAAAATGGTCAAAAGAAAAAATAAATTGTTTTGATTTTAAGGAGGAGAATTTAATTAATACGAGCATTATTAATTTATTTAAAAAGGTTCCCGATAATGAAGTCTATGAAATAACAACTAAAACTGGTAAAACGATTATTGCCACTGAAGACCATCCTTTTTATACTAAAGATGGAATGATTCCTTTGGGGAAGTTGGAGACAGGAGACGAGGTGGCCATTTATCCTTTTGAAGGTGTTCCTTATGAAGAACCAAGCAATAAAATTATCCTTGATGAGGAGAAGGTAAAAGAATTACTTCTAAAATTAGGAAAGGGAAATAATGGGAATGGATTAAATCAAATTATATCTCATTTAAAAAAGAGAAGCCTTTTACCTTTAAGATACAATTCTCCTAAATTGCCTTATATCTTAAAAATAATGGGATATGTATTTGGAGATGGTAACATTCATTTTGTCAAAGAGAAAGGGGAAGGCGTGACTAGCTTTTATGGTAAACCTGAAGACCTTGAAGAGATAAGAAGAGATATTGCTTGTATTGGATATAATTGTTCCCGGGTTTACCATAGAAAAAGAGATCATAAAATAGATACTCTTTATGGAAAATGTGAATTTTCTAACATAGAAACATTTTGTAAAGTTGTTTCAAGCAGTTTTGCTATCCTTTTAGTTGGCTTAGGAACTCCTTTGGGGAAGAAAACAAATCAAGATTATTATCTTCCTTCTTGGATTATCAAGACCCCACTTTGGCAAAAAAGGCTTTTTTTGGCAGCATTTTTTGGAGCAGAACTGTCTACCCCTAAAACGATGTTGAACCATAACTATACTTTTTATTGTCCAATGATTTCCATGAATAAACAAGAAGGTTTTATTGAGAGTGGGAGAAGATTCCTAGAAGAAATTTCTGATTTATTAGCTGAATTTGGCGTGAAAACTCAAAAGATAAGTCAGAGAGTTGAATATGTAAATAAAGGAGGGGATATATCTCACCGTTTCCGATTAATCTTATCTGGTCAGAATCAGGACTTAATTAACCTTTATAGTAAAATTGGTTTTGAATATAATAAGAAGCGAAGTTTTATAGCCAATAACACAGTACACTATTTAAAAGCTAAACAATTAATTATTGAAAAAAGGAATGGAATTGCGATTCAGGCTAAAGAATTAAAAACAAAAGAAGGAATAGGAGCGAAAGCTATTTATAAACAGATTGATTCATCTTACGCTAATCTTCGATTCATTGAACGTTCAATTTATGAAGAAAGAAAAACATCTCCTAGGATTAGTTTTAATTCTCTCTCTTTTAAAGATTTTATAAAGATAAAAACTGAAGGGTTGGGTTGTTCAGGAATGTTATGGGATGAAATTATTAGCAAACAGAAAATAGATTTCAATGATTATGTATATGATTTCACCGTGAAACATCCTCATCATAATTTCATTGCAAATAATTTTGTAGTTTCAAATTGTGGCGTACGATTAATAAGGACTAATTTAACTTTAAAAGAAGTGAAACCGAAAGTTGAACTCTTAGTTGATGAGCTATTCAGGGCTGTCCCCTCTGGAGTAGGGTCAAAAGGAAAAATAAAAATAAGTTATAATGAAATAAGAGATGTTTTAAGAAAAGGTTCTAAATGGGCTGTAGAGAGAGGTTTTGGCTGGGAAGAAGACATCTTATTTACCGAAGAAGAAGGTTGTATGAAAGATGCGAATCCTGATCTGGTTAGCAGGCATGCTATGGAAAGAGGGAAACCTCAATTGGGCACCCTCGGCTCAGGAAATCATTTCTTAGAGATTCAGGTAATCGATAAGGTTTATGACCCTGAAGTTGCCCGGGAAATGGGATTAGAAGAAGGGCAAATTACCGTAATGATTCATTGTGGTTCCCGGGGATTGGGACATCAGGTCTGTACCGATTATTTAGTGACTATGCAAAAGGCTGTACAGAAATACGGGATACAACTTCCCGACCGGCAATTGGCTTGTGCACCTCTGTCTTCACCGGAAGGAAAAAACTATTATGCAGCTATGGCCTGTGCGGCAAATTATGCCTGGGCGAATCGCCAATGTATAATGCACTGGACTCGTGAAGTTTTTGCTAAGGTTTTTCGAAGCACTCCGGAAGAATTAGGATTAAAACTAATCTATGATGTGGCACATAATATTGCAAAAATAGAAGAACATGATTTGAAAGGAAAGAAAATAAAGTTGTGTGTGCACCGGAAAGGGGCTACTCGAGCTTTCCCTCCATTTCATCCTGATATTCCGGAAAAATATAGAAAGATAGGGCAGCCGGTTTTAATTCCGGGAGATATGGGACGTTGTTCTTATTGTTTGGTAGGAACTGAAAAGGCGATGGAAGAGACTTTTGGTTCAACCTGTCATGGAGCGGGAAGGGTGATGAGCAGAACCTCAGCAAAAAAACAGGCCAGAGGGAGAGATATTCAACAAGAATTAAGAGAAAAAGGAATAATTGTAAAAGCAGAAAGCCGAGGAACCCTGGTTGAAGAGATGTCCGAGGCTTATAAAGATGTAAGTGAAGTAGTGGAAGTAATGCATCAGACCGATATATCCAGAAAAGTGGTGAGGATGCGACCATTGGGTGTTATAAAGGGATAACGAATTAGTCGATAGTGAATAGTGAATAGTATTTAGTAAAGAAAATAGAAGAAGTTAGAATTCAGAAGTCAGGTGTAGGGGCAGACCTTGTGTCTGCCCGAGATAGGTAAACGTAGGACAGGCGTCTCGCCTGTCACTATACGCTAAACGCTACCCGCTATACGCTATAATATACGCAATACGAATACAAAAGGAGAAAGACAATGTTAGATATAAAACTTATCCGTTCAAATCCGGAGAAAGTAAAAGAAGCATTAAAGAAGAGAAAAGAAAAAATTAATATCGAAGAAGTATTAAGCCTAGACGAGAAAAGAAGAGAGCTATTATTAGAAGCGGGTGTCTTAAAAGAAACAAGAAATACAGTGAGTGAAGAGATCGGAAAATTAAAGAGAGAAAAGAAGGATGCCCAGGAAAAGATTTTAGCTATGAAAGAAGTATCGGCAAAGATTAAAGAATTAGACGCTCGGATAAAAGAAATTGAAGAAGAGACAGCTAAGATATTACTGGAAATTCCCAATATTCCCCACGAAAGTGTGCCGGTGGGAGAGGATGAAAAGGATAATACAGAGATAAGAAGATGGGGAGAGCCCCGCAAATTCGATTTTACTCCTTTACCCCATTGGGATATCGGCGAAGCCCTGGATATACTCGATTTTGAAAAAGGGGCAAAAGTAGCCTCAGCCCGCTTTACCGTATTAAAAGGGATGGGGGCTAAACTGGAAAGAGCTCTAATTAATTTTATGCTCGACCTTCATACCAATGAACACGGGTACAAAGAAATATTCCCTCCTTTTTTAGTAAATGCTGAAACGATGACTGGCACCGGGCAGCTACCCAAGTTCGAAAGTGATTTATTTAAATGTGAAAATGGTCTTTATCTGGTGCCTACTGCCGAAGTACCTTTAACCAACCTTCATCGGCAGGAGATTTTAAATGATGATGACTTACCTCTTTATTATACCGCTTATACTGCTTGTTTTCGTAAAGAAGCAGGTTCTTATGGTAAAGATGTTAGAGGTTTAATCAGGCAGCATCAATTTAACAAAGTGGAGTTAGTTAAAATTTGCAGACCGGAAGATTCTTATCAGGAGTTGGAAACTTTGACTAAAAATGCCGAGGAAGTTTTAAAAAGATTAGAAATACCCTATCGGGTAATTGTTCTTTGCACCGGGGATATGGGATTTTCAGCAGCCAAGACCTATGATGTCGAAGTATGGTTACCAGCCCAAGGAAGATATAGAGAAATATCCTCCTGCAGCAACTGTGAAGATTTTCAAGCCAGAAGAGCAATGATAAGATATCGTTCAAAAGAAAAAGAGAAAGTGAATTTTGTCCACACCTTAAATGGTTCTGGTTTAGCAATTGGCAGAACCATGGTTGCCATATTAGAAAATTTTCAACAGAAGGACGGGAGTGTAGTTATCCCTGATGTTCTTCGGCCGTATATGGGAGGGCTTGAAAAGATAACCCGATGGTAAATAATTAAATAATTAACCAATTTACCTATTCACCAATTAACCAATAAAATTAGTTTATAATTAATAATCAATTAGTCGTTAGTAAGGGCAGGTCTTGTGTCTGCCCTCCATAGGACAGGCATTCCCCGTTTTCACGAAGACAGCCCGCCTGTCTATTAGCTGATAGTTTTTGGTGAATGTAGCAGCACGGCGTGCCGTGCTGAAGAGAAATTATAAAATCTTCCTTGACCAACAAGATAGAGAGATGTTATTCTTTATAGGTAAAAAATAGATAATAAGTGGAGGGGTGGCAGAGCGGCCGAATGCACCGGTCTTGAAAACCGGCGATACGAAAGTATCCGTGGGTTCAAATCCCACCCCCTCCGCCAGATTTTAAAATAAGTAAAATGAATCAGAGAAGAGGTTATAAAATTTAACTTGATTCATAAAGAAGGAAAGAAAGAGTAAATTATAATCATTGTAGCAGCACGGCGTGCCGTACTGTAAAAAAATTATTATTAAAAAATTTGACATTAATTTATAATGTGATATAATCTTTTTTAATTTGAAAGTTATTAAGCAGCAAAACAGATAACTTTTTCATTTAATACCTCCAATATTAACTCGCCTTGCTTTAAACAAGGCGAGTCTTTTGTTATCCCCCCTTCAGGAATGCCCTTAAAACGAATCTTCTCTAAAAACCTTATGTTATAAGGTTTTCCCACCCTCCATTTTCCCACATTTTTTCATATATAGGCTGTTTATAGGTAGTTATTATTAACCTTTTTTGGTAAAGGGGTAGACAATACGCCACTTCTGAAACCGATAACTAACTATCATAAAAAAATGTTGACTTATCTATAATATATAGTATACTTATAAGTATAATACTTTAAAGTATACTATTTGGAGGGTATTATGTTTGTTAATAGAATTGAGGAATTAAATTACCTAGAAAAATTACACAAGGAACAGAGTGCCCGCCT
>Ga0180732_1000892_pt1 | contig 21194 bp, 34 predicted proteins | sample KR11_01MetaG_FD_148674 | JGI IMG/M metagenome (GOLD analysis project Ga0180732, IMG submission 148674) | Groundwater microbial communities from the Olkiluoto Island deep subsurface site, Finland - KR11_0.1 MetaG | ecosystem: Environmental > Aquatic > Deep subsurface > Groundwater | place... | reverse complement strand
AACTCCACTCATGTGACCTCGCGCCATACAACCAACTGCTCGTAGTACATGGTTTTTGACATGGAGGTTTTCGATATCACAGTCGGTCGCTGTTGCGGTCAAGGGGAGAAACATCAATGTTCTAGCCGGATCACCATAAAGGAAAGTCGGATCACCATAAAGGAAAGTCGAGCCACGTGTGCCGGTAACGGTGAACGTATCCGCGACCGTAAAGCTGTCGTTGGTCGAGCTTGGATTGTAGAAAATCGTATCCAGGCAAGTGGCCGTTACAACGTATTTGCTGAACGCATTGGCTGGCCGACGATTGACTACAGTGCCAGCGGAAGTCTGTGTCCAGATAGCAGTCGAGTGAAGGGCTGTCGCGGTGTCGTGAATGACAATGCTCCCGGCTGACGTGACGTTGTGGCCGCCATCATCCCATGCCATCAAGCTCATCTCGACTCCGGCTGCCGCAATCGCGCTGTAGGGTATCAACGAATCGGTGAGGCCGGTTCCGTAGACCTTCAACGATTCCTGAATGGTAAAACCGTTGAGTATTCGGTCGGTAGCGAGATGGATGACGGTGTAGCCGCCTATGACCACACCCGCGTTGGCGAAGAAGTAGTCCACGTCGGGAACGACATGGAACGTGTATGCACCCTTCACCGAATCGGCCTCGCCAACGACGAGGGATTCCGCGTAGACGTTGCCAACGCGAGTCGCGACAATCGTGCCCGCGCCAGAGACGACCAGCGAGTTAAACTTGTTGGTCGATGTCGCATTCTCCAGGTCACCGGAACCAGTCATCAGCCAGTTGCCGCCGATATACGAGGTCGTTACGGCGGGATCGACAATACGTATCGTACCATCCACAGTAACCACGTTGCCACCGTCGGCGAATGCGCCGTCTGTCATTACGAATCCGCCAACACCAACCGTAAGCGACATGGTCGCACCAATACCAATTGCCTGACTGGTGTGACTAACGACAATACGGTTGCAGACTGCCGCCGCGTTAATGAGACACGAACCAACACCCGTGCCATCGAAAAGGACGGTGTCGTTCGCACCGGGAACGCCGCCACTCCACGCACCGACGGTGTTCCAACTGTCCGCCAAGGCAGCAGACCATGTGGTAATCAAGCCGAGGGTCGGAGCTGTCAGCAGCAACAACCCCGCCGCAAGCGCAATCCATTGAATTCTCTTCATACCTCCCCCTCACTACTGCGAAGCAGAAGGCTTAAAGTAAGTAAATCGTACCATCACTAACTGAACATCTCCCACAATATTTCCGACTACGGTCGGATCGCGACCAATCGAGAAGGATAGAATGTCATCCGGAGCAGACGCAGTAACACTAAATGTCGCCTCGACGATATTTAGCAATCCCTGTCCGTTGTTCACGTCAATCATAAAACCGCCGTTACCAAGAGTGCTATCAAACAACTGGCCGTCGCCTCGATTGACAAAATCCACCAGCCACCTGACAGTATCCGTAACCGCAGAATTACACGTCCACGCAACGTACACACCAACGCTGTCGATAGTGTCCGACGCGGTGTAACCTTCCATACAATCAAGAATGTAGGCTTGTTCCTGCGCGGCGTCGTCGAAAGCAAGTGCGTACCAGCTAAAGTGGGTTGAGTCGTTCTGAATCATCGCCGGAGCGCTGTCTGGCGCAAGTGTGAACTGTCCAGCCCTGAAGGACTTCTTCCAGAGACTGATGGAAGCACCGGATGAATAACGGGAGTCAAGCGTAGTGGTATCAACCCAAATCGTATCGTCACCAACCGCACCGCCGACCTGTGTAAGGCCGTATCCAAGAACGATTGTGTCGCGCCTAGCAAGAGCTGCATTTCCCGTATCCTGAGCGGTCTGAGCATTGACAAGTGCGGTATTTGCCGAGTCTCGCGCTCTCTGCACTCCGTAAATCGTCGCAAACATCGAGTCGGCAGTCTTTACCGCACGATACGACGTAAGCGAAAAAATACCGGAGTCGCCAACGGAGAATGGCGACCTGCCACCAAAATATCTGGCAAATGCCGAGTCTCCGTATATGTTCGCAAATCCGAGATCGCAGAGAGTATCGGTGGTCGCTTGGCCGTTGCGCCTGAACTTTGACGTATCCAACGTTGAACCGATGGAAAATGAACCAAAAACGGTGTCAACATACAAAAAATGCCAATACTTGTTCGTTGCACCAAGATCACTTACTCCGCTATCCACCGGAATAACATCCCCGAGGACATCGAACGTTCCGCCGATTCCGCCATTGCTTGGAATCCACTCATACGCTTGCCCAAACACAAGCGAACATGCCAACATCAATACAGCCAGAGTGAGTTTCCTCATTACTTGCTCCTTTTCTCGATCTTCTTTACAAGCTGCTTAATCTTCTTGATTTCAGCCTTAACGCTAATCGGAACTGGATTAGCGATAAGCACCGCCACCTTTTCTGTTGCCATCTCAGTCATCCTTCACGAGTCTTCTGACCCGTTGTTTGAAATTGTCCGCACCCGGAATCCGCTTTTCGGGAATTTCGTCTGCCTGCATAAGATCATCCTCGTCGATGTCCTCGTGTATCATCCCGATAAACTCCTGCATCCGGATATCTGATTCTTCCTTCTTACGCTCCACCAGCCGTTCGTAGAGTTGATCAAGCAAGAGCGACTCGTGTGTTCCTTTGTCTATTTGGCGATAAATCTCCTCACCCCAAACGTAGTAAATCTTCTCGTCCTCAAGGAACACCTTGAATACACGAACGTTGTGACTCTTACCAGTAGTCTCTCCAACAAATGACGTAACGTCAACGGGATGCTCAGTCATAGACAACCGCATACCAAGGATAATCCCAAGCTTCTCGTCATACGGTTTGCCGGGTGGAATCGACTTAACGAAAACCTTCGCTCCGGTCGAGAGCCAGAACTGTTTTGTCTCTGCGATTGAGTAACCTTCTGCAATCTCACGAACCTGCGCGGGATCGAATCCTCGCTCGAGCAGTCCTTCTTCAATCTCTGCTACACTATATGTCTTGCGCGTATGGCCGCGTGTGCGAAGCTCTCTCAGATTCGCACGGACTTTGTCCTCGGCGGATGAGGTCATATCGGTTGCAAGGTAGCTTACGTCGCCGTTGTCAAAAATACAGACATAAACATAGTCCTTCTTCTTGCTGTATTGAGCCGGTGGAATCTTTCGCACGATGCACGGTCGACTAAGCTTCTTGAAAAAGAATGCGGGGTACGGCGGCGTGGATGGAATTGAAGCAACTACATCCTTCGATATCCAGTGTTTTACAGACCTTACCTTCGACTTAGATTCGGGATCGTATTCAAGCTCCGTAGACGTAGTCCTGCGCCGTTTGCGAACGCTGCTGACAAACTTCTTATTGGTTTCCTCAATACGAGCCCTCTCTCGTTCCTCTGCCGCATCTATCTCGAAACGCTCCTTCTTCTCGACGGGATTCATCTTGGCGTTAATCAAGTCACGGTCATCGAGCGCGTTGCTAAAAATCTCGAGCAACATAGACATTTGCTGCACACTCAGACTATGCTTCTCTGACGGCTGTGGCAGTTTGTCGATTTCTCTTGCCACCAGACGAAACTGACGCAACACATTTCGAGACATTTGCGCCGTCATGGATTTTGGACAAGGAACACCGAATGACGACAACGTTGTCACATATCCATCTACAAGAAAATTGAAACCTTGAAGTGTCATGTTTTAGCTTTCGTAAATAGCAATCTGATGATTCCTTGCTCTCCGTTTGAAATTCCTGAGTTGCGTAGTGTTGACGAGAGCAACGCCTCGTTTTAGTCCAAATTTCATCTGCGGAATCAGGCGCATCTCCCATCCGCGTGTATTTGAGATGTTGTCAATGGCAGTCTCGCTGGATACTTCGTTGATAACGGCAATTCCGAAATACTTGGTAAACGCCCCCGCAACAGTAGCAAATATCGTATAAGACAACGCAAACCTACGCCTTTTCTTCATTGCACGGTGATATCAAACACAACCAAGTCTGTTGACGTTTTGGACGAATATTGCCTTGCCTTACTCTTTGTTCCTGTGAACAAATCGATGTGTGCGCCCTTGATAGCTCTACCGATATCTTCCGCAGTCACCCAAATCCCCAGTGCGGAGATGTAGACAACAGAACCAAGCTGGATCAGCTTCGGGTCGACCGCAATAGACCCCATCTCGGTCAAGCGGTTGCCATACGACCCGAACGGTCTGCTCCCCGGTGAAAGAACACTCCACCGTGAACCGTTGTAATAATTGAGGATACGACCATCTGGAAGCTTACCCGAACCCTCGAGAATCAATTCCGTCATCGAAGCAGAGGATATGCCGATAACGAAATTTCCAAATTTGTCGTAAACAGGAACGCTACCGAGAGTCAAATCGGCAACATAGTAATAGGTGAGTTTTACATTTGAGATTTGACGATAGCCAGCGATATTTGAAGTGACAACTGACCTCTTTTTTGTTAAGAGGTATCCAACTACGCCGGTCGCCAATATTGCTAAGATTGACCCCACTACATTCCTCAACTTTACTCATCCTTACAAATTAGAAATAATCAATCAACCAAGGGGGTGTGGCAGCCCGAAAACCACACCCCCACGGAAGGAGGCCAGACGAACCTACTGGATCGAACGCGAACGAACGCCCCAGAATCCGAAATACAGCATCCAAGGATTCTCGCCCGAACCAACAGCCGCCATCGCCGTATTCAGCTTGATGTCGACTCCGAAGTTCTGTCCGCCACCGATGTCAAGCGGTGCGGCAAGCGGGAAGTACCCGAACTGTCTGCAGAGAGGATTCTGGATTGTGTAGACGCAGCGAGCAGCCACGCCAGACACCGGCTGGACGCGGAAACTGGTCAAGAATGAAATCGGGAACGTGCGGTAGTCCTTATTCATGATCTTAACCTTGACGTAACCTTCAAGCAGCTTGCCGAGAACCGTGCAGTTCACTGTCGCATCTGCATCGGTAATTCCAGCATTGTATGCGTCGTAGACAAGACCAAGCCACATACCAATACCCCAGACCTTAAAGATCTCGTTGTTGGGCAGCTTGCCAACTTGTTCCATATTGGTATGGAACGGTGTCTTGTTTGTTACGCCGTTACCGCTTGCGCCAATTGGAACGGTAAACAGGGTCGTTTCGGTAGTGTGTGTCGACTTGAACTGAGCCGAATCATACACTATATCACCGATGTATTCACCGTTCATGAGTCGGGGCAAATTACTGAGCCAAGACTGTTGCATTGTTTCCCCTTTCCTTTACTGGATTCCCCGGAATCGAATTCCGAGAATCATGAAGTAGATGAAAAACGGCGTCGCATTCGCTGCGTGTGCCGTGTTCCAATACATCGTGACCTTAAACTGACTGCCTGAGCGAATATAGAACGGACGAATGACCGGAATGAACCCCTTCATCGGAAGATGAGGAGCCTCAACCGGCATCGTGCAGATCGCCGCGAGGTCGTGCGCTACCTTCAAACGAGCCTGAAGAAGTAGGGGTATTGCCCACCTGTAGTAAACCTTGTTGCCAACCCGCATTTCACAGTACCCACTCTGGGACTCCTTGAAATACAGCGAGTTGCCCGTTCCGTTCGCATCTCCCGAAACAAGCGGTGACATCGTAATCCCAACTCCGAGCACCTTGAAGGTCTCGTCATTGGGCAGCGTCCCTTGCTGTCTCAGGTTTGTGTGGAATTCGGTCTTGCCGGTGATACCATTACCCGTGCCTGCAACTGGAACCTGAAACAACTCCGTGCTGGTCGTTGTGGTATCCAGAAATTGCGCACAGTCGTAAAGGATATCATCGATTGCTTCTCTTACCATCGATTCTCCTTATTCATTTTCAATGCACCCGCATTTCGTGGGATTTAGTAAATCCCACCGGCAAACGGGCTCGCCGTCAGCGGATTCGAATCACCGCCATAAGAGTTGTACGGATTGCCGTAATCCTGCAGCGCCTGACTGCCGGGGATGTAGGCTCTGGCATCCCCGCCAGCGGGCGGAGCTTCCAACGCAGCCTGAGAAGCTATCCCACCGGGAATAACCCACTCAAGCCAATCCTTCGGTGCATACACAACAACCGTAGAAAGCATTGCATTCGCAACCAAACCGGTCACAAAGCTCTCCGGCATCTGCCGCCAGATCTTCTTGCCAAACAGAATCGCAACAGCCGCAACGCCAAGACCGGAAAGCATCGGACTAACCGGGCTATTCTTAAACACATACGTGTTCAACAGCTTGTTGATGGCGGTAGCACCGGCAAAACCAGCAAGAACCCATGCGCCGAACTTGAGCCAGCTAAACAGCTTGTTGGTGGGGTTGCTCATAACCCTGATCCGCTTGTAGCCACGCCGCTTGTAACCCTTACCCCAAGCAGCCGGAACCAGCAGTCGACGAAGCTTTGTCCGACGACGATAGTGACGAACCTTCTTGCCGACGCGCTTTGTCCGCTTCGTGGTACGCTTCGTGTACGTCCGCTTCGTGCGCCGCTTGCTCGACTTTGCCGCCCGAAGTCTCTTCATCTTGCGACCCCAAGCCTTTGCCTTGGGAGAGCCCTTCCTCATACCGCCCGTGTGCTTTCTTCGCTTCGCCATGTGACGAACTCCTTTTCGTGTTGATTTCCTAGCCACCGACCGAACTTTCTTCGTGCGTTTCACCGCAGGATGTGCCTTGCGATAACGCGCCCTCTTCATCTTTCGACCCCAGGCCAAAGCCTCCGGAGAACCAGCACGAAGTCCACCGCGCTTCGACCTGCGTCTTGCCTGCTTGTCGCGTATCGGCTTCATGCCCTTTCTCAGAATCGCCGGAATCGGGTCACCAGCACCTACGGCAGGATTCCTACGCGCACGATGAAGCAGACGCCGTGCTGCCGGTCGTCTGTGCTTCCTGCGAGGATTTCCGCCGAGAATGAATAGATGTTCTACTGCCATGATGCTCCTTTTGATCTACAGATACATTAGTCGCAAACTAACCTTGTTAGTGCATAACTAAACGCATAGCTTTTGAATACCTCATCGGTGCACGGAAACGCATGACTTACGCATACGCCTTTCGAGGTTGTTGTGCCCACAACAACAGTGCCTCTTGAGACTTTCCGTTGGAAGCCTTGACACCAATCCCTGTCTTGATGCCATCGAGAACCGCCATTGGAGCATTTGCAATATTGAAGGCAGCATTTGCATCCGCGTTCTCGACGTGCCCGCAAGCTTGGCACTTGAATATCTTTCCGCTTCGCGTACCAAGAAGACCACACCTAGAACACCTCTGTGATGTATAAGCGGGGTCAATCTTGGTCACCGGTATGCCCACTAGCTTGGCTTTGTACTCAATAAATTGATCAAGTTGAGCAAAAGACCAAGAGTTTAAGGCGTACCTAAAGCTTCTCGCTTGCTTAACTCTGTTTCTAATTCCACAGAGATTCTCTAATCTGATCTCTGCTTGGTTCTCCCTTGCTTTAGCTACGATGAATTTGCTAATTTTGTGGTTCAAATCACGGACAATACTGGACTCGCGATGTTTGATTTTCTTTACCAGTTTATAATGTCCATGCAATTGAGCCCGTTTACGATAGTTTTTGTACTTCAAATGCGTATGCAACGCCTTTTTGCCAAGCTTGTACACCTTCCCTGTCGAGGGAACCGCAACGACTGCGCAATGACCGGTTGTGTTGAGGTCTACTCCGATAGTTGTCTTCGTAACCACTAGATCGGCTTCTGGAACAGTAATTGAAACAAAAGCGTAAGTATCATTGAGTTCAATCTGATTGATTTTGGTGTACGATTTAGCAAATGGAATTGCAAGTTTCAGACATGGTACGCAAACTGCTCCATCTCGATACACAACACCCTGACCGGGAACTATCAAATTAACATTAGATACTCTTTTGATATTGCAATTTCGACCATACTTTCTTAAAATCTGAGCCGAGATTGCCGCTTTTAGTCCAATGTGTTTGACCAAAGCAGACGACGAGTTGAACTTGTGCGTAACCGCGAATTCGGCCACTTGTCGAGCCTTCTTTAATTCTTCGGTAAAATCTCGGTTATGCTTTAGTTTGTAGGTTAGTACCATTCTATCCCACAATTCCACGTGGCTCAACTCGATAATCGCCACCAACAATAAACAATCTTAGGCCATCCTCGTCTGTACATAACAACGGCAAGGCTGGCTCGAGCGCGTGAATGTAGTTCTGATCTTTCTTTTCTCCCTTTTTTGTTGATTGATATATTAGCCCACGCAGATAGCCCAACGCAACCATATGACGAACTCCTCTCTCGTCTGCGGTCGGAATCTCCAGCTCAGCCTCAATTATTCTACGAGAAGGAATTCCCCAATGGAACTTCTCGTAAAACTCAAAGGCTTTTTTGAGTTCTCTCTGGGCAGTTAAATCTACGCGGAATCTCATCTGCTGGCGAGACCCTTAAGCTTCTGTCCTAGTGGCCCGATGGACGGGAAGATAAGCATCACGCCCACGCCACAGAGCAGTAGGAATGAGATATCGCCAATGATTGACGCTTGACTAAAAGACAAAAAGCCGGTCTTCTCTTGTGGAACATCAGCAGACAGCGCAGACAAACTCCGTCGCGCCGTCACATACTTGCCTGTACGTGCGTTTAGATACATCTTTTACCTCTTTCTAAAGAATGCGTACCAGCCAAGAATCGCAGCACCAATCCCGATTCCAGCGGCTGGAAGCGGATTGGCCTTAATCCAATCTACAAAACCACCGCTTCTTGTGGTTACAGCCAAGTCCGTGAGCGGCTCGCCAGCGTCTACCCTTCGCTGGATTTCCTTCATCTTCTCCGTAACATTCGGCGGCTTCTCGACCGGCGTCGACTCGTTGAATGGATAGAACTTTGTGTATCGAACACCGCCCACAATTTCCGCTATCCACATACTGTCGTTTCCATTGATGCTCAACCAAGTGTCGCGTTCGCCGACCCTGTTAAAAACAGGGACGAGCACTCCCTTCGCCAGCGAACCAATCGGTGCGTTGGCTGTACTCGGATACGAACGAACATTACAACCACCAATAACTTCAGCCACCCCAATCGGGTTGTTCATAACTACACCCTAACTTTAACCGCAGGTGTGGCAACCTTGCTCTTGTTTAGGAAGTAGAATCCACCAACCACTGCAACGCCGAGGATGCCAAGCATAATCCAAGTCTGGGTCTGGGCAGCCTTCTGAAGCTCCGCCATCTGCGCAGACGACGCAACTCCCATCGCAGCAATCGCGTCAATGAGGGATTTCTGATCTGTTGGGCTGGCAGTTCCGAGCCATGATTTAATCTGCGGCATCAACGCATTGAGTACGTCGCCGCCAATCGACAACGCTTGCTTCCACCACTCAACACCGGCAGCCCCCTTGGGAACAGCGGTAGTATCCGTGCTGAGATAAGAACTCATGTAACTTAGATACATCCTTTACTCCTCTTCCGAATCCTCTATCAATTCTCTTTCGTTGTTCTTGTTTTTGTTCCAGTACCAGTAAGCCAATGCTGCGCCTCCCACAAGCCAAATCCACGTCGGAATATTGGCAAGTGGATTACCGCCGCTCAAATCCGAAGCCAAAACGTAGTAATCTGTCTGCGTCGTCGGCGATTCCGGCACGGCGGGAAGCTGTGCCGTTCCGGTGTCAACATCCATTTCTTCTTCCATTTTTACCTCTTCTTTGTCATAAAATACGCACCCGCGCCGAGTGCAGCAAGACCGGCAATTAGCAGAATGGGGCTGATATTTGACGGTTCACCAGCACCAGCACCAGCACCAGCACCAGCACCTGCAGACGGGTCACCCCTTGGGCCACCAGTGGGGGGCGCTTGGACTGCAAACGGGATAGCCGGAGCTATCATACCCGAATCTGGGATAGCTGGCACACCGGGAAATTCCCTGGGAGGATCACCTATTCCGGGGTCTGGAATATTGAGATAGAAATACTGTAACGCAATATCCGAGGTTTCCATAACCCAGTTGTGGGCGTTGTAGTTTACTCTATGCCAATTTACTCCGTTGATACTCTTCGTTTCCTGCACCACAAACCACTTCGTATCCTTCACATGCTTCTTGTTGTGGTGGTAGTCCCCGGCGTATCGGTTGAAGTGTGAACCGTGGTCAGTGTTGGTTACCCTAAGACAAAGTTTCTGTTCTCCGCCAGAAAGATACATCTTCTACTTCTTTCTCAGAAAGAAATACCACACCAACACCGCAGCACCAATCCCAACCCACATCCACGGGAATGGCTTTGCTTCAGTAGGAACGCCCCCACCGGGTTCGCCACCAACAAACGGGACGTAGACCGGCGCTTGTTCTGCAAACGGGATAACCGGAGCTGTCGTACCCGAAGGAGGAGCCTGCGCACTACTTCTAAGCATGTTAACCTCTTTTCTTTCTACCGAGTAAAATTGCGCCGCCAACAACCGCTGCGGCAGCACCAATCCAAAGAATGTTGATTCCAGCAATCTTGGGCATACCACCAGTTAAACCAGAAAACGGGTCGCCACCGGGCAAACCACCGGGATCACCACCGGGGTCGCCACCGGGGGGCAAATCGGGAATGTAACCCTGAGCAGCAGCCACAACATCCTTCCCGCTGGAATCCAATATCGCGCGATATCCAACTTGCTCAATGCCGCGCCAACCAAGTGGGCCAATAACGATAAAAGCAATCCCGCCCGTGCCGAACTGTAGCAACTTTTGCCACAAATTCGTTCCAGCATACCACGGATGAAGTCGCGCCCACGCGTCGTCAAGAGCAAGCTGACCGAAGGTCTCCCCAGATTTAGAAGTTCCCTCGAAATACAGAACTCCGTTTGTCTTGTCTACCGCAGGAATGTTTTCAATCCAAAAACGATTCCCGTAAGCTTGATTCCACTTCTCACGATAGAGCTGTTGAGTATGCTTCCCGCCGTAAACCGTCGTCCAGACTTCTTTGGGAATCGCGGGATTGAAATTCATCCAAATCTTATACCGCATCCCCCTAACCGTCTGGATTGCATCGTATTCTGTCTTGCTGCCCAACGTCGACAACCGAACTGGAGAATACGGACCAAGATATGTATCGCTGTAATCTACGAGAACGCCGCCCATGTTACTTTTTCCTCACTGGAGAAACAACACCACGAACCTGAACAACGTTACCCGTCTGGGCAATTACGGTTACGTTTGTCCCCTTAACGTATGTTCCATATGGCTGTTGCGACGTATCCGGCGTTGCCCACGCGAAAATGTCTCTTTTGAGTGTTATGACCTGATTTGGTACGAATGCCATATGTTCTCCTTACTTCTTCTTTGAAAAGTAGTAAATTCCGCCAGCAGCCGCTGCCGCAACTACTCCAATTATTACCCAATTCATTGTCTGTGCCTGCTTCTGCGCCGCCGCCTGCGCTGTAATCTGTTGCTGCAACAACAACATTGTTTGATTGTCTGGGCTATCTTGTTTATTGCCGCCAAACATAGACCCAATTGCCTTATTTACAATATTGAGTGCGTCAAGCCATTTAAACTCGGACAATCCCGTACTTGTTGCGTTGGTTTTTAGATACATTTACTTTCTCCTAAAAAGAAAATACGCAGCAACTCCGAGAACTCCGATTCCAGCTACAGTCAACACTGTTTTCATTGTTGCGGCGGCCTGCTCTTTCGCCAACCTTGCCTCTAACTGGGCTTTTAGTAGAGCTGCCTGTTCTGGATTCTCTTTTCCCCAAATAGAATTCGCCAATTCTGTTAATGCGTTGAAAAGACCGACTATTGGAGCGGGGCCTTGATCCTTCGCCAACTCCATCAGCATCATCGGATCAAACCCCAACTGACTGAGTTTTGCGTTAGCCCGAAGATACATTTAGCGTTTCCTCGTCAGCAGCAAAACCACAACCAGTAATCCTACCCCACCTGCAGCGTAAGGCCACCAAGAAGGGAGGGTTACTCCAAGAATGCTTGTGCCGTAAATTCGGTTGGCGGCAGCATTCATCAACCCTTGAATCTCGGCTCTTTCCGCCAATGTTAAAGTTGGAAAATTAGCTATTTCCTGATTTGAGGCAATCATGAAAAGATTTTTTGTGGGCCATTTTGCTTTTACATTCGCCATTATCTCTGGCGTTAAGTTTTCCAAAAAACCCAAATCTAAATCTGGCGGAATAGTCGCTAACCTCATTTATGTTTCCTTCCTGCAAAGTAAATTGCAATCAGCAGTCCAGTAGCAAGAACCCACGTGCCGGGATACGAAACCCACGCAAGCGCCTTGGTTGCCATACTGACCTTCTGTTGCCCACCGGGAACTGCGTTAACCGCATCCTGAATAGCCTTAAACCACGACGGAACTTCGCCACCGCTCCAGATATTCTCGATGTCCTCTTTTATCCCAGAGAGACCAATCATAGAAGGTGTACCAACTTGTTGTGATGTTGATGCGGAATAGCCGGGAATAGCAACGGCCTGCGCTGCGTCGTAAACTACCCATTGATTGTTTATGAGGGCTTCAATGTAAATGTGGCTATAGTGGACGGGGTCAAACCTTAGCTTGACAATCTTGAAACGAGTTTTGATACCAACTGCTTGCATCAAAGATGCAAGCAGAGTGGCACTGCAGTCGCAGTCTCCAGAAAGCGGGTATCCATCCCCGAACAACTTGATTGCCGTAATCGGATTGAGCAACATCTCAGTTGGGGATGGATCATTAACGTAACGTACATTCTCACGCACCCACGAATAGATTCTATCAGCCTCGGCTCGCTTATCGTTCTCGTTAATTTGCCAAACGAGCTGCTTCGCAAACAACACAAAATCCGGGTTCCGACAGGCCATTTCAACGAGCGTGTTGGCCTTCGAAACCGTAAAGAACACGGCGGCATTGCCTCCCGAAGGGAGGTCGAACGTCTCGCCGAGAATTGGAGCTTGAGTCATTGGTATTCATGGAGAATAGTCTGTAAAGTCGACTTGTGGTGGTTAACGATAAAGGAATAGCCTCTACAGGCGGCAGAGGCTATGTCTAGTGAAATACTTCCTGTTTACTTCTTGAGTGCTGCGCCCTTTTCTGTGAGTTTGTGCACCATAACATGGAACTCCGATTTGCACATTGGATTTCTACACGATTCCGACGAACTGTAAACAACCGCACCATCTGAAATGAGCTTCTTGATTCTGTTGTAAACCCGCGTTGTTACAGTTGGTCGATGTTCTCCGGGGACGTAAACTTTCTGAATAATACACTTGATGCAAACCCATTTGTCCTTGTCGAGTTCCGCAAGAATAGCCGCGTAGTGTGGAGCAAATTTCATTTACTTAGCGCAGCGCAAACTTGCCTAAGTTTAATCCCGAAAAGGCCATCGCTCTTTAGTTCGGGGCGGAAATTGGAAATCAGGGCCAAGACATTATCCGGGTCTTTGGCAAGCTCTAGAAACGCCGGGGCTACACTCTGCTTGATTTCCAATGCCGCATCCTCTGGAATTAAATTAGAGATCACATCTACCAACTGATCGATTTCAGACCTTGCCTTTACTGGATCGACCGCTGGCGCAGACACTTCTTGTTGTGGAGTCGCTCTTTGCGGAGTGGGCGACGGCGAGGCAGGGACGGGACGACGTCCTTTAACATCGCGAGGTTGAGGCCTTGGTGGGGTGGCTGACGGCTGTTGCGGCTGCTGTTGCGGCGGCTGCTGCTGAATCGACGGAAGCGAAGGCACTATGCTTGGCTTCGGGGTCAACAACCCCCCGATAAACGGCCCAAAAACCTGCCCCAACTTAGCAATTTTGTCAATCATATCGCTTCCGCCATCTGAATTGGCAGCTTCACCACCACCACCAGACGAAGCAAGCCCCGCACCCAATTCCATAGCCTTAACAATTTGAGCCATCAAAGACGCTGTGTCTACTCCCGCTGCTGCCGCCTGTGGCATGAGAGTCTTTAATGACCCCATGAGAGTCGCCATCCCCGTAAGCATCTCCAACATACTCGGTTGCTTTTGCTGTTCCGCAACTGGTCTATTTATCGCAACGGTCATAAGCTTGAGCATCGCGTCGTCTCTAGACGAGTCCCGATTTGGAGACTGTAAAGCGGTTTTCATCGCTTCCAATGTAGCCGTGTTTGCTTCTTTACCTTGCTGCATAACAACCATCAGTAGTTCACGATTGCTCTTCTGCATTTCGTTCAATACAGTTGCAAATTGCGCAGCAACAGCAGAAGAATCGTTGGATGCAGTTTGTATTTTTTCAACAACAACCGGCTCCTTCAACTTCTCCGCGATTGAAAGCTCGAGGATGCTGTCATCCATATCGCTCTCTTTAGGAAAACGCATTTCAACCTTGAATCTGCCGCCACCAAAAAGGCGCGCAATTCGGTCTTGGAACGCAGCACGATCTTCGCGTTCGACATCCCATTGTAGTTGTCCTTCAGGGCAATATTGAAATTCCAACGACTTCGGATTCTCGCGATACACAGCACAACGAATTATTCCACGTCCAAGCTTGATCAAAAACCCAAACTTGGAATCCGTTTCTCTTGCCACCACAGCGTCTCGCTTCGCAAGCTCGGCTCGTGCAAGTCGCTCGCGGCGTTTAATATCTGTCAACTCATCCAGCAGAGCACTCTGGTCTGCTGCCGACATAACAACCTGCTGCTCGGGTTCTTCTGGAATCAATCTTTGTTCAAGCATTCTCGGACTCCTTCTACTTTACAACCCTAATTGAAAACCGACTACGCGACGCAATTGGAAGACCCATAATTTCAATGTTCAACTGCACAAACATCCGAATAGTCTCTCCGGGCGTAAACAAAGAGAGGATAAACGGCATAGAAGATTGCACTTTATTTATTGCGTCTTTTGGCAACCACGGAAAACCCTTGTGTGTCAAATCAACAAGAAAGCTATCAAACAGAGCTTGCTGCACAATAAAGTCCTTTACGGGGATGTCTTTTATGGCGGCAAACTCGCCCTCGCTCAACACCTTCAGCGATAGAGATTTGAATTTTGGTGAAATATTCATACATTGACGGTAGTCCGAGAGGAGAGAACGCGGTGGGCAACTACCGTAAAATAGTGGTAAGGTTGAGGTAAACCTTGTTACTCTTTCCTGATATCCTCAAACAGCGACACAAATAGCGATTCTGCTGCCGTTGTAGCCAACTCTGCGAACAAAAAGGCGGTAAATCTCGATGTGTATTGCTCTGCCTGACTATTTAGCCAGTCCTCTGTCGAGGCTCGTCGAAACAATTGCGCATCGTACTGTCTACGCTTTACGGGATCACACAGAATATCCTTCGCTAGATTGAGCCTTACCATCGTCTCTGTTGCTTGTTTCCTCGCGGACTCCGTCCTCTGGCAATCCGGGTGACACTGCTTCGCCTTCGCTCGGTACGCTTTCTCTATCTCCGCTGTCGTCGCTGTTTTCGACACTCCCAAGATTGAATAGGGTGTGTTTTGCTCGTTCACGGCCCGCCTCCATGTAGTCTTGTCCTGTCGGTTTCCCACATTCCATGCTGTCGAACGATAATTGCTCCTTAATCTTGTCCAATTCGGCTACACCGAGCCTCCACCACTTCTCCTCTATCTCCATTCCAATGTAACGTCGTCCACACGATTTTGCCGCTTGACACGTCGTAAACTCGCCAGCGGTCGGATCAATCACAACGTCACCGGGATTGCTGGAATTGCGAATCAACCTACTCAAAAGCATAACAGGTTTCTTTGTAGGATGCTCGTTAACATTCGGAATGATACGATTGCAATCGAGAACGTTCATCTGGTTACAGCCGCCACGCCAAATTGCTATCTCAACGGAATTTCCGACAAGTGGATTGTTGATTATGTGGAAAATCGTCTCGTAAGAGAAACGATAACGCCATCCACTTCCCGGTGCTTTCTTGTTCCATATCAACACGTTGTCAATACAGATATCCTTCACTGTTTCTATCCGCAGCCTTGCCTTTTCTTCAAGAGGTAAACGACCACCACCACCGAAGAAAATATAGAACTGACCACCCTTAATTACAATTCGTTTCAACTCCTCAATTATGCTAACGAGTAAATCCAACGCCTCGTCCAAGGTAGCATCGGCCTGAATTGCAATCTTCTCGTTACCCTTCTTTGGGTGGTTTGATATGAAATTCAACCCATACGGTGGGTCGAACACCGCAAGGGTAGCAATGCCGGTTGGCACTTTGGGCAACCACTCGAGACAGTCACCAAGGAGAGCGACGTCAAACCAATCGGGTGGGATTGTCATCTAATTTCCTCTCCACATCGGCGCACCACTGCCAACCATACGAAACATCGCCACAACCATAACAGCAACTATGGCAAACAAAACCACAATCAACACGGTAAGCCAAAAACGGTTCATTTTGTCTTCATCAACTTCTCAGCCATCAGTTTGTCGTCTAACGCCTTACCGCACCCTTTTACGGTGTAAAGCCTGCACTTGCTACCAATGCAGCCCATTAGAGCAAGATGTGGCTGCCCGGTCAGACGGTCTATTATCGGCTGTCCCGGCAGATACGGACATATCCTATTCTTAGACTCTTTCTCGTCGGATACAATCCGCTGAAAGGGCTGCTGTGTTCGGTCAGTTATCACGATTTCTCCTTTTGTGTTTTACGGACACTTGGTTTGGGGTATCGTCGAGATGGAAAAAGGGGACAAGATGCCGAACAACGACGATACCCCAAAATATGTTACTTCAGTTCCTTGTCAACAAACCTTACTTCACACTTAATACCATGCATTTTAATGTGCTCGCAGTGGGGGGTCGCGTGTCTGTCGCTTGGAAAGACCATCGCTTCTTCGATGATATTTGAAACAGTCTGAAAAACCGGGCCAGCGAGCGAGTACATTATCAACACCTCATCATCGTCTGGCGCAAGCCTACGAACATAGTAGTAGCGTGCTTTCATAGCTTCATCAAATCCTTTTCCAGATCTTCTGGGTTAATCTTAAATGTCATCGGCATGGTCGACGTTATAATTGCACATTCAATCCTTCCGTCAGGCCAGAAGGTGAATATCTTCTGTTTCACGCCCACTAGATTTGTCGCCATCGCGGTCTTAAACAACCGCGCCTGATGGTAAACGTTACGCCGTGCCAATGGGCCAAGCTCGTCGGTGAATAGATGCATCGCATACATCGCCACCGGTAGTTTCTGCTTCTCTGCTGGCACATTCGGATCACCAAACAACGCGTTGGCAATCCAGCCTCCGGTAACCATGCGTGACAATACGGTGGTCTGCTCCCCCGGCAAAAACGGTATTGTATGACGTATCTTCAACTCAAACGCCACGCTGCGACCATACCCGGCCACAAGGATATCGGGAATACCCAACGCAATCCGGTCAGATGGCGTGTAGACGAATGGGTGCGTCTTATCAAACATTTCCACAATCGCACGCTTGAACTCAGACTCATGCTTCATGATAGGCGTTGCGGAATGGGAAGCGGTGGGGACGTAGGAGGTCATTTTGCCTCCTTGATCCCGAGCAACCTCAACGACCTTTTACACAACCCTTGTTCCCATCTACTGCACGGAAGCGAATTCTTCTTACACCTTTTATCCATTTTACAATCAACAGCGCAGTGCGCCCACTCTGCCAATAGCGACATCGCCTTACACGCACAGGCACGACACGTCTCTATACTTCGCGTATCTGGATACGCTATCCCCGAACCTTGTCCATAATACTCTGTCGTATGCGCGGGTCTACCGCGTTTGTCGCACGTTAAACACAGATGTTTCACTCTGCCCTCCTGATAAACTCTTTCAATAACTGAATGAACTTCGCGGTTTTCTTGTAGCCAGCCCTCGTCGACCGTATCAATGCGTGTTTCGTACAGGTACGCATAAAGTTGTCGACTGCACCACTCTTCGAATCCAATCCAAGCCGTTCTGCAAGCTCTTTTCGCTGGAAAAACTCCATCGAAAGGAACGTCGCTACGAACTGCTTAAGCGGCATATCAGACTGTAACATATTCTCTATCGTTTCGCCTATTTCCTCGGCCTCTGTTTCGCTGATCTGGCGCTCTTTTACTGTATCAGAGTAGATATCAAACCCCATGCTTGGCGCTGAATATATGCGGTTAAGAAAATCGAACGCCAACTCCGCATGACACGGCTTAACGATTACATTCTTTCCTGTCTCATCAACCGAAAACAGCGCCACCGCAACCGACGATGCTAATCGCGCAATCTTGTAACGCAGGTCACCCGGCTCTACCAATGGTATTTTAGGCGAGTATCGCGCAAGAATCCGCGTTACTACGTTTAATATCGCCACTACCGTATCGTTGCCTATTACGATATGCTCGGGCCTACGAGTCCATGCAAATCGCACAAGCTCCGCACATATCGAAGATGTATAGGGGTTGTCGATTTTCTGGTTTCGTGTTGCCAGCACCTGACGTGGAACATCACCGGTTGCAACCGTTATCGCAAAATCTAGCCGTCTTACATCTTCTTTGCGCTCGTAAATTTGCTGCACACCCAAAACACCATAATTGAAACTTGCCATGTCCGTATTCTCATACTTTGGGTTTGCGATGGCTATCAATCTAGTCCGAGCCGGTGTCTGTGCGGTTATAATACCCGTCGCCTCGGCAACCCCAGAAGCTCTCATGCGCGACATCCGACCGATTTCTTCAACCGGAAGTTCATGTGCCTCATCTATCGCGACAAGTCGTCTGTCGTTACGCGGAATCTCGCCCCACTGAAGCATCCACCCACTGTTGGCCTGAAACATTCCGTAAACGAGTCCAGTTCTCTTTGCGGTTTCCCCGCTTACGATCCGACCTGCCTGATAGTAAATCATCATCCGCTCAAGCATGGCTGTTTTCCCCTGCGCAGAATCGCCAAGAACAAGAAAGTCAAGCCAGCCCTTCACGAGATCGCCGTCGAAATTGAATCCTATTGGCGAGGTAAAACCGAGGTGGTAAGCCAGAAACAAGTCGAATCGACCATATATTCGCAAAGTTGAAATAGATAGCTTGTTGTATATGTCTAAAAATCTCTGCATACAAGAGTCTGGCGTATCCTCTTCAGCTTGAAACATCTTGAGGGCATCCGACGAATTGCTATCTACATCAAGATCACTCTGCATTGGCTCTGCATCAAAGCAAATCGTTAAGGCTATCTGGTTGCGCGGGTCTATAGATGGCCGTGCTTTGAACTTGTACTCTCGGTTGGTCTCTAACTGGTTGCCGATATAGACAATAGTACGGAGAACGTACTCCATACCCTTTGCCATATTCTCTTGTGTCAAGATAACACGCGGGGCAACCGGAATCTCAAAGGCAGAATAACAGGAGACATCATCAATCTTGCTGGAATGACAAAGAGCCGGGATTCCTGCGTACACCTTCAGTAAACCCTTTCGCTGTGCCCCGCTAACCCCCAGAAAGTTCAACAACCTGCTATCATCTTGGTTAAATTCGAGACGTCTTCTCCCTGTCTTCTCAATACCACAAATCTCACACTTTGGCCCTGTGGCTTTTGCCGCACATCTTATATCAACGCATCGCGGAAACATAGACGGAGCTTCTGCTTTACCAACAACTGTTGCACCGAACGTTACCTTTTGGCCGAGATGCTCTGGCCTGATTATATCATTAACGTCTATTTCAAGATAATCACACTTCGCATTGACCGGACATTCCTGACCGATACAAACTATTGGACGCTTGTCTGAACCAATGGAACGAATTGCGTTACATAGAAAATGGTAGTCGCCCGCATAAACGCTCGAAACCACAGACCTTGTATTCTCTGTTATCTCGCGTTTGTCCACGCGCGTGAGATTGGTTGGTATCTTCCTAACCCACTCGATGCATTTTGCAATTGCGTCATCACGTGGAATACCAATATCGCGATAAAACGATGCCAACACCACTGTTCCCTTATTTCGTTCTCCAGCGCGACGAATCGAATGCTCGAGTAAATCCTCAATGCATGGCGGCTGACCGTCTATTGACGAAACAACCGACGTATCGGTTTTCGCAGAAAGCAACGCATCCGAGTCGGTCTTGAATCCGACAAACATCTCAACTAGGGTTGGATCAGCCTCGACATTCTCAAAATCCGGGTCGGCATACAACTCTGGCTGCTCGGTCTTGGCAAGCTCTTTTATCTGGTCTAGTGACAGGGAACGGAATGTTTTGACGTCAATTTCAATGCAGCGCAACCCAGACTTCCCGTGAATGCTATTCGGAAGTCTCCACTGTCGTCTACGACTGTAAATTGTCCTGTCCATTGTCAACAGACTCAACTTATCGCCAAACCACAAACACAATAGCTTAATTGCGTAGGTAAGGTTTTTGTCTGGCTCGGCATTGAAAATCTCTGGCTCTACTGTAAGATGGAATCCACGATTACCCGAAAACCAAACTCGCACACACTCACCAGGAACTGAAAGCTGTGGTAGGAAGTCTAGGAGGGTGATTACATCTTTACGAGCCTGTTCAACTCCCGCATCGTCGTGACCATCAAAGTCGAAGTAAATCGGACACCAATGCTCTTCAACTGCACCGCGTTGCGCGGCTACGCTACTCTTAAATCGTTGCACGGAGATAAATATGTTGGTATCTCCGTGCTTTTCCACGACTAACGACAACTCGGTGAGCTTTGTTCGCTCCCAAGCAAGCATACCCGGACAGTAGAAATCTGTGTACGGGAAATCAGAACGCGGCATCAGTCTGTGTGCCGCTTACTTAATTACTCTAATTACATGAAAATTGCCGAGGTCGCCGAGGTCGCAACCATCCCACAAACACTTGCAATCCTTGTGGATGAACTTGCTATCTCGCATAAGATCCATCACGAGATTCCCATCAACCCAATCACCGAGATTACACTCCTTGTCATCGCATCCGCAAGTAAGATACACCTGACCGGCATGGGTAGCAAACTCCTCGCCGTACGCCTTTGCGATACCATTTTCTATAGCGGCGGACACCTGTAAATTGGCTTTGCGGGTTTTGAGCCAAAGCTCAAACTGATCTCGGTTCTTACGGAAAGCAGAAAAGGCCTCTACAAAAGAGGTTATGCTGGCTATAAACGGTACTTTCATCGATCCTCCTTAAAGATTGTTCGGCATCTAGTAGTATAGGCAGCGAGCGAATAAGGGGAGTCCTAAGTAAAAAACGGTTGCATAAAGTAGACAACATGTCTATCACGCTGGCTGCCACCAAAAAAAAAAAACAGGGGGGGTCCCTCAC
>Ga0180732_1000891_pt1 | contig 21206 bp, 18 predicted proteins | sample KR11_01MetaG_FD_148674 | JGI IMG/M metagenome (GOLD analysis project Ga0180732, IMG submission 148674) | Groundwater microbial communities from the Olkiluoto Island deep subsurface site, Finland - KR11_0.1 MetaG | ecosystem: Environmental > Aquatic > Deep subsurface > Groundwater | place... | reverse complement strand
AGTGATGCGCCTGCATAAGTTTTTGAAACAGTGGCTCTTCTGAAGATTGCACAGGACGAACTATGACATGGTTCACATTCAAAGTAACTCCTCCCTCATATTTGTAATATGAATCTTCTATCAGTTGTGGGAGGTGTTGTCCAGGATATAATGCAACTTGTCGATATTGTTTTGTAAGCGAGTTAGGATAAATTCACCCTGATGCCTGGGATGGTTTAGCAAAAAGGCCCAAAGACAAGATGAGGACATCTTGAGAGATGAAGCTGTATTTGAGTACGTTGCAGTGACCAGGAATGTAGCGCAGTGTACTATTTGGGATATACCCGCAAGGCCATCAACGATTGAGCAGAGAAGAAGATGAAACCCCAATGAAAATCCCTCTTATTCAACAAAAACTCCGCAGCACCCGCCGACTGGCCGAGATCTTGAAGGTCTTGTCCAAGTTTGGTTTCAGAGAGATTATTATTGATTTGGGATTTGATACCTGGCTGCCCGGCATAAAAAAAGAAGACCAGCCTGGTCCCCCGGCCCAAGCAACAACACTCTCAAGACCCGTTCGAATGCGGATGGTCTTTGAGGAACTCGGGCCCACCTTCATCAAACTGGGCCAACTCCTATCCTCCAGACCTGATCTGGTCCCACCGGACTGGGCGGAAGAATTCAAGCAACTTCAGGATAACTGCCAACAAGTACCCTATACCGAGATTCAAAAAGTCCTTGCTGACGAGTTTCCCGGCCGCCTCACTCTTCTCTTCTCCTCCATCGAACAGGATGCGCTGGCCGCAGCCTCCATGGCTCAAGTGCATCGAGCCACGCTGGTTAATGGAAGCGAGGTGGTAATCAAGGTCCTGCGACCTGGTAATCGACAACGGATCGAAGAGGATATGGCCCTGCTGGAAGGAATGGCCCAGTTCGTGGAACAATATTTCTCCAACTTGGGCTACAGTCCGGTAGCCGTGGCCAAAGAGTTTGCGCGGGAACTGTCCAAAGAGGTAAACCTGATCCACGAAGGACAAGCTACGGAACGGCTGCGCCGTTACTTTCAAGACGATCCCAACATCTCTTTTCCCAAAGTATATTGGGAGGCAAGCACCAGAAATGTCCTGACCCTGGAAGAGATCCATGGCCGACTACTCTCCACAGTCAGCCCGGAACAATTGGGAGCTGACACGCGCAGGGCTATTGTCGCCAGCGGCACTGACGCCATTTTTAAACAGTGCCTGCGTTTTGGGTTTTTTCATGCCGACCCCCACCCCGGAAATATTTTTCTGCTGCCAGGCAACAAACTCTGTTTCATTGATTGCGGCATGACCGGACAACTGGACAAAAAAACAACTGAACAGTTGATCGATCTGGTCGCCGGGGTAATGAAGGGAGATATCGACAGACTGTGCCGAGTATCCATTGAACTGACGGATATTGATCCGTTACTCACCGACCGACGTGATTTTCGTTCCGACCTGCAACAATTCACCACTCATTTTCAGGAATCCGACCTGCAACACCTGGATGTCACCAAATTACTGTCAGATTTTTTTACAATGCTCCAGTGCTATAAGGTCCACTGTCCAAGTGACCTTATATTTCTAATCAAGGCCCTGACCACTATTGAGGGCGTAGCTGAACAGTTCGACCCGGAATTTGATGTCCTGGCCCATGTTGAGCCTCAGATACGAGAGATTGTCACCAAACGCTATGGTTTTGCGGCCATCCGTCAGCGAATGGAGAAAAGTATGATGGGCTATCTCGATCTCCTGGAAAACATGCCTCAGGATATTCAACGTTTCCTCGATCAGTTCCGACACAGCCAGTTCACCCTGAACCTGGAGATAAAACGTATCGATCATCTGGCTGAGAAGATGGACTCTTCCAGCCGACTCACAGGGATCTCCATGATCATCTCGGCACTGATTGTTGGTTCCTCCATCCTGATTCTGGCTGATCGAATATCCGGGTCCCCTGGAATATTAGGCACCATTGGCATCATAGGACTGGTGATGGCAGGCATCTACTCTGCCGGTTTTGTCGCCGCCTTTCTCTGGCCCAAGAAGCGGAAATGACAACGGCTAAACAAGTACGAATTACGAATGTTTTATTTTTTAATTCGTAATTCTCAATTCGTAATTCAATTCTTAATTCATCGCCCCTGCCATCTGCTCACAGATAGCTAGAAACGAATCCACCTCAAGACTGGACTGACCGACAAAGACTCCTGACAGCTCCGGCACTTGCAGGTAATCCTTTACATTGTCGGCCTCCAGGGAGCCTCCATAAACTATCGGCCTGCCGGGCTGGATCTGGGAGATAAAGCGCGCAGTTTCCGCGGCCTTTAGCGGTGACTCTGGAATCCTGACCATCATCGCCTCCACCGGACCATAGGCAATGATCATCTCCTTGCTGTCAATATCATTCAAGGCAAGAAGCTGGGACATGGCATAGGGTTGATCCACGCAGACAATGGGAACCAAGCCCACATCCACCACCTCGCCCATCTTCCTGGCAGCATCCTGCGAGGTCTCATGGAAATATCGCCTCCTTTCAGAATGGCCGATAATTACATAATCAACCATATCCTTAACCATATCCGCTGCCACTGCCCCGGTATAGGAACCCTTGGGAAAAGGTGAGATATCCTGGGCAGCCAGAGACACATTTTCAAGGCCCAAGGCATATACATATTGAGACAGAGACTGCAGACAGATAAAAGACGGGGCAACGATGACTGTAAGGCCCTCCACAGGCCGATACCGCCTGGCAAATTCAGAGAACCAACTCTTGGCCTCGGTAGCTCCCTTGTTACACTTCCAATTACCAATCACATATTTTTTCACCATCCCCCCCTGTTCCGGCAGACATCAAATGGATCATCACCTTGTGAATGTCAAAATTATTTTCGAGCCACATCCTTGCGCTGAATTTCTTCCAAGATCCTTTGCCTGATAATCTCATCACTCAGACCGCTAATAATAATCTGCTTTCGACGTGACTGGTGACCTTTATGAATACTAAACTCCTGTCGCGCAATCTTGAAAAAAGAAGAAAAAAAAGCAATGAGCGCCTTGTTCGCGGCATCATCAACAGGAGGTGAGGTAATGGCCAGCTTAATAGCCTTATCATGGATACAGACTAGAGCCGTGCGGGAGGCCCTGGGTTGAACATAAACAGCAAGCAGTGATCTTCCGTCCGGCAGAGGTGACAAAAAAGGCATAGCTGTCAGAGTGCAGAAACCCGTTGCCATACTCCCATACAATCAGATCCTCTCATCATCTTCGTTGTCACCTTCTAATTTATCCCCCCCAAGGACAGACAGGAGCTCCCTCTCCCCATCTTCAGAAGAAAAGGTACCAGCTTCCATGTTGAGCGCAGCCAGATCTTCAGAAGCCAGCGACCCATCTTCAAGAATCTGAATTTTCTGAAACAAGTCCCCAATTTCCCCTCCAGAACCCTGCAAATCCTCACCGGCAGCGAAGACATCCAGATTCTGCAGATACGACTCCAGGGTTGTACGCAATACCTTCCGCACTTCTTCCCGTTTCTCTTGCAGTGTCTTAATCTCTTCAGGCAGGCGAGAGAGTTCGGCATGCGCCACCTCACGAAGATTTGTTATCTCGGCCCTGGCCGTCTCAAGAAGCTGATCCGCCTCCTGTTTACTCTTCTCCTTCAGCGAATCACAGAACTTTTGAGCTGCGACCAGTGTTGATTTGAAATCAACCTCATCTTTTCTGGCTTCCCGCTGCTGCTCTTCCATGAGCTCAATCTTGTGCCCCAAAGCCTCTTTCTCTGACATTTCGCGCAGCAGATCCTCTTCTGCCTCATGAATCCTGGCCTCAGCACTGTTCAGTGCCTCAGCCTGCACCTTTTTTTCCTCTTCAAGGCGGGCGACCGTGGCATGCATCCCTTCTGCTTCCTTGATCGACACAGCAAGCCTCTGTTCCATCCGCAACCCCGACTGCCTCAGTTCTTCCGCCATTTTTCGTGCCTCGGCGCTGCTGGCTTGCAAAGAGATCTTCTGTTGCTCAAGTTCTTCTTTTTCCTCGTGCAAGACTTGGAGGTCATCAACCTGGAGCCGACAACGCTCCTGCAATTCAAAAAACTCGTCAGCGATTACATCCAGATAGGCATTGACCTCAATGGGATCAAACCCTCTGAATTTAAGCTGAAATTCCTGATCCTTGATTATCTGTGGCGTTGTGGACATAATACTCCTCTGTCTCCTGTGAGAATTAAACAGTTAATTTGTTGTACACCAAACATTAACCCATCGCCCTGGCCATCTGTTTCAGAGTGGGAACCAGAAAACTCTGAAGAAACATTATCACCATAATGAGAATCATGGGGGAAAAATCAATGCCTCCCATACTGATAGGAATCCACTGTCGAATTCGGCTCAACAGCGGCTCCGTAATATCATACAAAAATCGAACGACTGGATTATACGGGTCGGCATTCACCCAAGAGATAACGGCCCTGCCAATAACAACCCACATATAAGCGGAAAGCAAAAAGTCTATCAACTGGGCCAGGGCCATCATAAAATTATTCACCACAAACATTAATTGTACTCCTTTTTATGGAACGCCTCAGATACTCAAAGGCCGTTTACCCTGTTTTTTCACCTACATTCGGATTCCAGCTTGTTACGCCACCTTGCTGCCCGCTGTCACCAAACCGCTTACCGTGGCCAGAACCAGACGTTTTTTCCCTTCAACCTCGGTTTTAGCGGCCAAGACCATGCCTTGCGACTGAACCCCCATAAGTTCTACAGGTTTTAGGTTAGCGACAATCAACACCAGTCGACCAAGAAGTTCTCCCGGCGTGTAATATTCAGCTATTCCGGCGACAATTGTTCGCGTGTCCGGGGCCTTGACCGTCAACTTAAGCAGCCTGTCTGATTTTTCAATGCGCTCAGCATGCACCACCTCAGCCACCCGCAGATCAATCTGCTGGAACTGTTCAAATTCAATAACTCCAACGTCCACGCCCCCCCCCTTTTTTTTCTCTTTTTTAGGAGAGTTTTTCTGGGCTGCAGTTCCAGTAACCGCCATAGCGCCACCGCTCTTTTCGGGCTTGTCCATCCGCGGGAACAGAGGTTCTATCGCCTGTAATCTCGTACCGGCAGAACTCAATCCCCACTGTGCCCCTTGTGAAAAATTGCTAATCCGGGGATCATCACCATCCAGGCCCAACCCTGCCGCCATCTTTTGAGCTGTCTCCGGCATCACCGGACGCAGAACCAGGGTCAACAGACGCAGAGTCTCCACCAGATTATAAAGCACAGTGTGCAGACGCTGCTGCTGTGCCGGTTCCTTGGCCAGTACCCATGGTTCACTTACAACAATATATTTATTGGCATGGCTGATCAAATCCCACACACTCTGCAAGGCGCGATGGAACTGAAACCGCCCCATATTTTCGTGATACTGTGACAGCATCTGCCGGGCCGTCTCCTGCAGTATCATATCGGATTCCTCAGTCGCGCCGGGGACCGGAACCTGTGAATCTGTATATTTCTCCAACATAGCCATGGAACGACTGAACAGATTACCCAGATCATTGGCCAGATCAGAATTCTTGCGCGTCACAATAGCACCACTGGAAAACGAGGCATCAAGGCCGAAAGACATCTCCCGCAGGAGAAAATAACGCACCGTATCCACACCGTATTCGGCAACCAGATCCGCCGGACGCACCACATTGCCGATACTCTTTGACATCTTGATCTCACCCACATTCCAGTAGCCGTGGACATGGAGCCGTTGAAACAGGGGGAGCCCCATGGCGAGCAGCATGGTGGGCCAATATATAGCATGGGGTTTGAGAATATCTTTGGCGATCACATGCTCTGCCGCTGCCCAGTATTTCTGAAAAGACTCTCCTGCAGGATAGCCAATTCCGGTGAGGTAATTGATCAGGGCATCAAACCAGACATAAGTGACAAAGTTTTGATCAAAGGGTAACGCAATACCCCAAGTCAACCTTGAGGTGGGACGAGAGATACAGAGATCCTCCAAGGGCTCGCTGAGAAAGGAAAGAACCTCATTCTTATAACGCTCAGGGGTGATAAACTCAGGATTCGCATGAATATGATCAATCAACTGCTGTTGATATTTGGACATGCGGAAGAAATAATTCTGTTCCGTGATCGCTTCGGGAGGTCGCTGATGATCTGGACAGTTACCGTTTACCAGTTCCTTCTCAGTCAGAAAACGCTCGCACCCCTTGCAGTACAATCCCGTATATTCACCAAAATAGATATCACCCTGGTCATACACCTGCTGCAGGACACGCTGGACCGTCTCGATATGCACTGCATCCGTAGTCCTGATAAAATTATCCGGAATGATATGAAGTTGCGGCCAGCTCTCGCGGTAGAGAGCGCTGATCCGATCCACATACTCCTTAGGCGACACCTGTTCTTTTATGGCTGCCTCGGCGATCTTATCACCATGTTCATCAGTGCCCGTCTGAAAGCGGACATCGTCACCACATAATCTGCAAAACCGGCTGTAAACATCGGCCACAATCGTGGTGTAGGCATGTCCCAGATGGGGCTGGGCATTTACATAATAAATCGGGGTTGTAATATAGGTTGTCATCACTCACATCGTCACATGCGACGAGTAGATAGTAGTTAGTGGTTAATTACCCTTACTTCTTTTCCTTCTTCCCGCTCTCCTCAACTTTCACCGGCTCACAATCCTGCCATTGCTCCTTGGTCAACAAATGACTATCCCCTTGGCTGTCACTGACAAGGATGGTTTGCTGCAAAGGATGCTGCCGTCTTACCTGAAAGATATCTTCTCCAATCTTAATCCGCTTACCGGGTTTGGGCATCCCTTTCCGCTCCCGGCGATAGGTCGAATATTCATAAGTCAGACAGCAAAGCAGACGATTGCAGACCCCGGAAATCTTAGTTGGGTTCAGAGGGAGGTCCTGTTCTTTGGCCATCTTGATCGAGACTGAATCAAATTTATCCATAAAGACAGAGCAACACAACTCCCTACCGCAGGTGCCAAGGCCGCCAATCATCTTGGTCTCGTGACGTACCCCCACCTGCCGCATCTCCACCCTGGTATGAAACTCTAGCACCAGATCCTTTACCAGGTCCCTGAAATCAATTCGATTATTGGCAGTGAAATAAAAAACTATTTTACTGCCGTTAAAATAACGTTCAGCTCGCACCAGTCGCATGGGCAGTTTATGCTGCTCAACAAGTAACTTACACGACCTGAAAGCCGTTTCTTCCCAGATCGTAATGGTTTCATATCTCCCCATCTCTTCCTGATTTGCACTTCTCACCAAGGCGTAAGAGGCTCGGCGGTTCTTTTCACATCCATGACAGGAAGGGGCTCTACTGATAATGATTGCCGGTTCAGCACCATGATCCGTTTTGACCATCACCGCATCCTGAGCCTTCAGATCAGGCAACTCTGATGATGCCGTAAACTCCTGCCCTTTCTCTCGAAAACGGATACGGTAAAAAAAGATCTGTTCTTCCTCGTTCCGCTCCAGCTCCACCGATTTTTCGCCCTGCTGTTTCGACATGAATATATAATATTTTGAGATTATGATAACCTGAATCATTCAGGTGGAGAGTCCGTAGTTTTCTAGCCTGTAGCTAATAGTATACACAATATGGTCACCTGAATGGCCAAAACAGCATAAGGGACCGATGACTCCTGCGCCGTCCATAGTGCCCGCAACACTCGGCCATTGCTAGCCTGCGTATCGAAATCGTTATGAAGAGACAAATTATGTCGTAACGATTCCTAAGGAATTATTGCTGCAACTGAAAAAGAAGCACCTCGCACACCAGGATACGGTTACAATTCCGAGCGAGTTCTTTCTCGGCCCTGTCAACAGCCTGCAGTTTATCAAAAAGATGACGGGAATTCCAGTGTTTCCAACTAATTCCTCTCGGCGCCTCACCCATGGCCACCAGATCATCTCCCTCCTGACCCAGGGAATCCGCAACCAGCAGATCTCTCAGCCAGATACGCAAGAGACCAAAAAGAGGAAGCAGATCTTCCTTCAAAGCCGCCATCTTCTCAGCTGCCTGCAGCAAAAAGCCAACATCTCTGTTACTGTCATTTTCCGGATCAGAGACCAGAGCCACCACCTCCCGCCAGAGGGCAACCATCTCACTTCTGTAGAAGAGCAAGGCCTGCCCGGGACACCCCTCAGAAAGCCGAGCCAGGAGCCGGGCAGTTTCACGATCGAGCTCAGGCTTTTCCTGCAACAGCACCTGAACCGTCTCTTCCCGCCCCAGGCTGAAAAAGGGAATCGTCTGACACCTGGAGCTGATGGTGGTCAAGACATCCCGCGCCGCTGCCGCAGTGAGGATCAACAGATTATTATCCGGAGGCTCTTCCAGAGTTTTCAGCAGACTGTTGGCCGCCTCCGCCCGCATGGTATGGATATCCTCCAACAGTACCACCCGGACGGAAGACTCATAGGGCGGATAGGAAAGTGTCTGAATCATCTCGCGGATACGGTCGATCTTGATCGTCCCTTTTTCCGGACTGATCACCAGGAAATCAGGATGATTAGCTGAGCTGTATTTGCGGCAGGATGAACAATGACCACAGGCATCCATCCCCTGCCGTTGCCGGCAGTTCACTGCCGCGGCCAGACTTCTGGCAAAGAGCTGCTTTCCCACCCCGTCGGGCCCCCGGAATAGATAGGCGTGCGCCAGTTGCCCAGACTCCAAGGCTCGACCCAGTAGGGTTCTGGCTTTTTCCTGACCTACAAGACGGGAGAAAGAAAGAGTCAATTGTCCTGGTCGTATACCCATTCTCTTGCCTGTTTTCTACTTGCTGTTGATCTGATAGTCATTGTTCAGGCTGTTCAGACCATGGTTTTCAGGATTTTGCCAACAGAGCAAAACATTAAAACGTTGCAGACAGAACAGTGAGCCTTATCATAAGCCGCTGAAAAAAATGCCTACCCACCTTAAATGGACAAACGGCACCTAAAAAAGCGTCTGCTGGCGAGATGGCACCGATGCCACTCGCCGCTCAATCGGACTCTCTACCAATTCTTCCTCCCGTGACTCCAGAGGACCGAGGTAAAGATATCTTTCCAGAGAGCGCTGATACTCGGTCCACTGCAAGCCCGGTTCCTTCATCTTCTTGCGCAGTTGTTCCATCAGATTCATCTTGGCATCCAGATCATCCACAAAGCTGAGGACAAAGGCCTCAATGGTCATGGGCACGGTGGGCGATCCGAACTCCTGACGGCCATGATGACTGAGGATCAGATGTTGCAGCTGGGTGAGAAGTTCCGCCGGAAAGTCCTTAATATGCGCCGCCGCCTCGGCCACCATCTCACTGCCCATGACCAGATGTCCTTTCAGCCGCCCCTGGGCAGTATAATTAATCAGGGCCACATCCATGGCCAACTCTTCCACCTTGCCAATATCATGGAGCAGAGCGCCGGCCAGAAGTAAAGAGCGATCCACCCCGGAATAATGAGCGGCCAGGCTATCGGCAATACGGGCAACGGAGAGAGAATGCTCAAGCAGTCCACCGACATAGGCGTGATGAATCCCTTTCGCTGCCGGGGCATCCTGAAAGCGTTGCCACATGGGCTCGTTCTTGAAAAAAAACTGCAACAGTTTTTTTAAGGATTTATCTTTCACTGAGGCAACAAGGACCTGCAGATCCCTGGCCAAACGCTCCCGATCCTGATCACAGACCAGAACAAAATCGGCAAGATCGACTTCATTGCGATCCATAGCACGGGCGGCATCAATCTTGAGTTGCAACTTACCCTGATACGTCTGAATCTGACCGTTCAGGTGGACAAATTGACCAACCTGACACACCCCTTGCAATTCCTCAACCTGATCCCAGATCGGCCCGCCGATCTCACCACTCTTGTCCACGACCTCAAGGATCAGATACGGCTTGCCGGCCCGGGTCTCGGCCAGACGCGCCGTCTTGACCAGAAAAACATCATCCAGCCGGTCGCCTTCTTTGAACTGATCTACAAACTGTGTCTTGTGCATGGCAAGTTCATCTTAACTTTATTGCGAGATTTTGGTCGTTATCTGGCAGAACACTTGTATCTATGCGGCTAGAATCGTCGACTGATGCAGGCTGCCAGACGCCACACCAAGAAACAGCGGTAAAGATTGCTGTTTCTTGAATGCGGCATAAGAGCCCCTAAGCTCTACCAGCAACAAAAAGCCATTGCTCGTAGAGCAAACGGTCTCTAAACATTAAAACGGAAAAGAAGACAATCGCCGTCGGCCACCACATATTCCTTGCCCTCAGAGCGCATCAAACCCTTGTCTTTGGCCACCGCCTCGCTCCCGCAGGCAATAAAGTCATCATAGGCAATGGTCTCGGCCCGGATAAAACCACGCTCAAAATCGGAGTGGATCTTGCCGGCCGCCCCAGGCGCCTTGGTTCCCTTGGCAATAGTCCAGGCCTTGGTTTCTTTCACTCCCACCGTATAAAAGGTGATCAGCCCCAGAAGTTCATATCCCGCCTTGATCAGCCGGTTCAATCCAGGCTCGCTCATCCCCATATCGGCCAGAAATTCCTTCTGCTCCTCAGGCGACAACTGGCTCAGCTCCTGCTCGATATTACCTGAAATAATTACCACCGAAGCCCCCTCACGGCGAGCGGCCTCTTCCAGGTCCCGCACAAGGGCGTTACCTTGCAGCGCGTCTTCCTCCGCCACATTGGCCACATAGAGAACGGGCTTGGTGGTAAGAAGACAGAGATCACGCAGCAGCTCGCGCTCCAGGTCACCATCGGCCACCACAGTGCGGGCAGGTTGTCCACCATCGAGTGCCGCATGCAGTTTCTCTAAGAATACGGCCTGGGCCTTGAAGACCTTGTCCCCTGACTTGGCTTGGCTGAGAGTCTTCTTCAACCGCTTGTCGACAGTATCCAGATCGGCCAGGATCAACTCCATATTGATAATCTCTCGATCTCGCTCCGCATCAATGGAACCGTCTACATGGACAACATTCTCATCTTCAAAACAGCGCACCACATGAATAATAGCATCCACCTGCCTGATATGACCAAGAAACTGGTTGCCCAGCCCCTCACCCTGGCTGGCCCCTTTAACCAGTCCGGCAATATCCACAAACTCCATCTGGGTTGAGATCTTGACTTTGGTTTTAGCCAGAATTGCCAGTGCGTCCAGACGGGAATCAGGCATGGCCACAATCCCGACATTGGGCTCAATGGTACAGAAAGGATAATTGGCCGCCTCAATACCGGCGGCGGTCAAGGCGTTAAATATGGTTGATTTTCCAACATTTGGCAAGCCGACAATGCCACAACGAAAGCCCATGAACTACTCCTAAAAAAGGATCTCCGTATTTCAATAAACACGGAGATCTTAAATCTTAATGTTTCTTAACATCAGTATCAGCAACAGTTACAAAAAATCTTAAATAAAGTATTATACCCTGCGACCATGGAAAATGCCCCTCTTTTTAACCACCACCCCATCTCTCCCTTCCCATGCCGGACACAATGACAGATTCTATTCTTATTCACAACTGCACTCTGCTGACAGCTCCCAATGCCCCTCTCCTTGCCAATGCTACACTGCTGACCAGAGGTGAAACCATTGTAGCGATCGGCACAACGGACACCATGCAGCAAGCAGACACAACCCAGGCAACAACAATCATTGATGGCCAAGGCAAGCTGCTGATGCCGGGACTGATCAACGCCCACAATCACTGCGCCATGACCCTCTTTCGCGGCATGGCCGATGACATGGAACTTGCCACCTGGCTGAGCAAATATATTTTTCCTGCAGAGGCAAGGCATGTAAACAAAGAGATGGTCTATCACTGCTCCAAACTGGCAGCCGCCGAAATGATTCTCTCGGGAACCACCACCGTGGCCGATGGCTATTTCTTTGAAGGACAGGCTGCACAGGCCTTTATTGACACGGGATTACGGGCGATTGCCGCCCATGGGATCATTGACTTTCCAGCCCCCGGCGTGCCGGACCCTGCCAGAAACCTGGAAACGGCGATCGAATTCCTGGATGAATGGCAAGGAAAACAGCCCCGAATCACCCCGGCAATCTTTGCCCACTCACCCTACACCTGCTCCGCTGAGACCCTGCAACGGGCCAAGAGAGTCGCAACAGAGAGACAGGTGCCCTTCTTTATCCATGTGGCTGAAAGCAGCCAGGAACAGGCAATGATCCAGGCTGCTCGTGGGACAAGCCCGATCAGACACCTGAACGCCCTCGACCTACTTGACCCGGGGACAATTTGCATCCATTGCGTCTGCCTTGATGAAGAGGATCTTGCCCTGCTTGCCAAGACTCAGGCCGGAGTGGTAGTCTGCCCCCAGAGCCATCTGAAACTGGCATCAGGCACAGCCCCGGTGTCTGCTATGATCGAACACGGAATCCAGGTGGGCTTAGGCACCGACGGCTGCGCCAGCAATAACAGCCTGGACATGTTCCGAGAGATGGATCTGTTGAGCAAAACCCAGAAGCTCCATACCCTGAACGCCACATCCATTCCGGCCAGACAGGCGCTGACCTGTGCCACCATCAACAACGCCAAGCTGCTGGGACTGGGCAACATTGGCCAACTGCGTCCGGGATACAAGGCAGATCTCATTCTTCTCGATATGCAGCAGCCCCACCTGACCCCCTGCTACAATCAAGACCTGCTCGTTTATGGTGCCGGCGGCGCCGATGTCCATACCGTCATCATTGATGGCCGCATGGTCATGGCTGATAAAAAACTCCTGACCTTCGACGTCCAGACAACCATGCAGGAAGTACGGAGACTGGCAAGCCAGCTAGCCGGCGCCCGGCACTGATCTATTATAAACAGTTCCGATCTGATGACTGACGAACGAGGGGAATGGAGTTTGAGGCAGAGTGATCTTCAAGAGATCCGTAGTTTCATTTACCAGCAAAAAGAGCTGAACTGAGAAGAGAAAGAGGTCAAAGTTCCTGTAACTTATCTGGGGTTTTCATAGAAAATATAGGCTGTTGAATAATCACTGAACTCAAAATAGACCTTCTTTTCATTGGCATCAGTCATCCCGTTCAGATTTTCGTCCAAAACACCATATCCAAAACGATAAGGACGTTCTTGCTTACCATCAGTGGCAGAAGCAGTGGTAAGCTTATCAATCTTTAAAAAACGCTTCACCAACTTATCACCTGCATAGACCTCAAGAACCCCGTTTGTTCCCGTCCAATTCTGAACAGCCCTGCCAAATTTATTCTGTGTCTCCTGGGTACACGCACCTAGGAGCAAAAGGGCAAGAATAATATAACATACATTTCTCATAAGTTTTCCTCTCTTGGGCAAAAGACTGTACCCATTGGACATCAAAGTCATATTCCGATATTTATTATCATGCGGAGATGCAAAGACCAAAAAATATCTTTTTTATCCTTCACTGCGTTCCTGCATCTCTGTATGAGGTCCTCTTCTCTAACGGGAAAAAATCATACTTAACACCCGATAAATAAGTTTTGCAGCCAGAAAGTCGGCTGCTGGATGGTTTGGCTGCGGCACAAGACCAACCACGTCCAGCCCGACAATCCTTTTTTCACTCGCCACCTGGCGAATAAGCCTGGTGAGCAGATACCAATCGATGCCGCCGGGTTCCGGACGTTCCACAGAAGGCATGGAGGAAGGATCAAGCACATCAAGATCAATAGTAATATAGACGGTATCACTGAGCATGTCGAGGGCATCGCCCGCTGCACTCACCCCATGATAATGAAGATCACGGGCAAACACCATACGATCCAGATCAACCTTACCACGCTCCTCCTTGTCCATGCTGCGGACACCTATCTGCACGCAATTACACATCTCATGCACCCTGGTCATAACGCAGGAGTTACCGTACCCGGCCTCAGCGTCAATGGGGCACAGATCGGCATGGGCATCAAATTGAACCACACTGAGTTCGCTGTGGCGTTCTACAGCCGCCTGGATCAGACCGATACTCACCAGATGCTTGCCACCCAGGCCTACCACCAGTTTGCCGTCACGAAAAAGAGGAGTCGCCTGCTGCCGCACCTCATCAATCATATCGATGGGATTATCCTTAGACAAAACGGGAGGCAGGGTGCAAATCCCCTGCCTATAGACCTCAAAATTGGTTTCAAGATCAAACAAGGCAAGACGGGATGACGCCGCCAATATGGCTTGCGGTCCGAGATCAGAGCCTTTGAGCAGGGTCGCTGTCCCATCATAGGGGATGGGCAGAACCGCTATCTTTGCATTTTTATATTCGGTATATTTTTTAGAAAGAGCAGTAAAATCCATTAAATCACCAGCATTGCCTTAAAAACGGCAGCTACCCCTGCCGCAGGTTTGCTGTCTCTGGTACCCTTCCTTGTACCACAATCCGGGTCACCTTGAAAATCATCCTTCGCAATTCCTGCCAGAGACATCAATCTTACAGAACAGTTTTATTGTACACTCTGAACCACATGCATCGCAAGCAACCATATCATCCCTGTGAAAATAAAAAGGAGTGCTAAAAAGAACCATTACACGATATGTTACTCCCCTCCCTGATCGCCACTTTCGCCAGGTTTCCCCTGCCCCTGCGCTGAAACCAGGTTTTGTAGTGTCACCAGCACCTCAGGCGAAATTGATTTAATATGCAAATCCGTCTGCGGATAAGGGATGGCAATTCCCGCCTCCTTCAATTTCCGAAAGAGTACAAAATAATAATCACTAAGCATGCCCGAAGTAGCGTTTATCTGATTCATCCAGCACCAGGGCCGGATCGAGAAATCCAGACTGTTGTCCCCAAAACCCTCAAAAAAGATCCGCAGGGGATGGGCGGTGTCTTCCTTGGTAACTTTGACTTCCCGGGCTGCCTCTTCGGCCAGGCGGACCACTTCAACCGGATCGGAATCGTAGGAAACCCCAAAAGGGATCTTCAAGCGACGCCAGTTATCTTCATAGCTCCAGGTATTAACCCGGTTGGTAACGAGCTCAGAGTTAGGGACAATGACATCTTCACCGTCAAAGGTCCTGACAATGGTGGCCCGAATCGAGATCTTTTTGACCTCGCCGGTGGTCCCTTCCTGCAGCTCCACATAATCGCCCACCTGGATGGGCTGTTCAGTGAGCAGAATAATCCCACTGATAAAATTATTAGCGATGGTCTGCAGACCAAAACCCACACCCACACTCAGCGCCCCGAAAATAATGCCCAACTGACTGACGTTAAAACCGATGGTGGAGAGGATAATGAGGATCCCGAGAACAAACGCGGCATAATAGACAAGGGTGGTCATCGAATGGACTGCCCCCGGCGTCATGGCAGTTCTCTCAGTTAACAGATTCGCTGTCTTCCGGCGGATTACATTGAGAAGGCGCACCCCAATCAACAACAGGACAATCACCTTCAAGATAGTGATCAAGGTGATTGACGTTTCACCTATGGTGACCAGGGGATAAAAGAGGACGGTCCTGCTCAGCTCCCATTTATCGGTCAGATAGGCCAGCCCCCAGCTGAAAAGGCGCTCACCACTGTCCATCCTGTTCCGCAGAAGCTGTAAAATCAGCTTTATCTCTTCCCGTAACGTGGTCAGGTCATGGATATTATCAGCAATACCAAAAACATAGACATCGAGATTCCCCGTTGTCTTTTCTACCTGCTTGGCAAAGGCTGTCGCCTGGGAATCCCCATCAGCGGAAGATCGCACCTTGCTGGTAATGGCCACCAGACGCTGGGTCAGAGCAGATCTCTGTTGAGTGGCCAGAGACAGCTCCTGCACAAGGGCATCCTTTTTGGCAATCAGCTCCTCACCGTTTTTCGACCATTTTTCTACAAAAACAGAGGGCTTTTTCCCTTGGGACATCACCACATAGGCAGTAAGCCACTCCTGTCTGAACATCACGCCCTTGATCGCCAGATCCAGCTTCAACTTTTCCTGAACAATGGCCTTTTGCCGGAACCTGATAGCCTCAAGCACCAGTTCAAGCCGCTGTTTTTCGCCCTCCATGGCACCTGCACCCGGGTCTTCCTTCGCCTCCTTGGCAAGGGCATTAACGGCTTTATCCAGTTTTGATTCGGCAACCACACTTTGCTTATTCAGGTCCAGATACTCTGCATTCAATCTGGCGAGACTGCTGGCGTGACGCTTGTTCAAAGAAACTAACTTTTTTTTCAGGGCGGCAATATCATCCTTGCTGATCTGTAATTTCCCAAAAACCTGCTCCGCCAGGTTTGCTGCCTCCTTGGCAATACTACGCGTATCAGTCAAGGCCTTGTTTAATTTCGGTTTTTTAAGCTGGAGGATGGCGTATTCATGTTGCAGGCTCAGGATAGACGCCAACTTTTCATAGGCCTGAATCCTGCTGATCTCCTCTGATTTCACCTGGGCATACAGAGGCAGCAGGGTCGTCAGTTCATCCTTCAGGTCAGCAATCCTGGCCTCTCCATACTCACGATTTTCCTCATACTGTCCAAGTTGCTGGACAGTTTTCTGCTGCAAGGAGACCATTTCATCAAACAAGGCCAGCTTGTAAGGTGGAGGAGCAAGGGCAGGTGCCTGCATGGACGGAATTTCCGGCCTGGCCAACTCGGCCTGCAGGTTTTTCAACTGAAAGGACAGCCCCTGAAACAGATCAAGAAGAGCAGTAAAAACAACCTTATCCTTCTCATCTTTCACCTTCTGCATATCGGTCGTGATCAGGGCAATAAGAGCATCAACCTGGGCCTGCCGCTTACCAATAAAAGCGGCAACCTCTTCCGCACTCCCTTGATACAATTGTGTTTCAAGGGCAGCAGGGATATCTGGTAGATCAGCGTGAGCCGTAGACAGAAAGCAGATAAGAGAAAACAAAAGGGAGAAGAAAGAAAAAAAATGGAATCGCATATCGACACATTCTCATATTAGAAGGAAGGAGCTACGCATGTCATCCGGCTGTAAGCTTGAAAAACAAATTGTATCGTCCCCGTGCTGCAGGAAAGGGACGATACAAAAATCCTTCTGACCATCAACCACAAGAGCCGGAGTCTATTTCAGTTTAATCTCAGTCCATAACTTATTTTTCAGGCGGCGAACCTTGGTGCTGGTGGCCTCCAGGGTTTCGAGTGTGGCCAAGACCTTCTGATCAGGGAAAATGGCGGCAAGTTGTTTAAGTTCCGGATTAATAAAGGGCAGAGCAGCAGCATTGGGATTGCCGGCCCCAACATCATTACTCAAACCGGCTGCATTCTTGCCATCCATCAAAAAATCGATAAACTGAAGGGCCAGTTTTTTATTTTTCGCCTTCTTGGGGATAACCATATTGTCGAGGGCCAACACCGCCCCTTCTTTGGGCAGAATAAAATTAACCGAAAAGTCACGCTTGGCATCCATGGCATCATTACGGGCTTGAACCATATCGCTGGAGTAACCATGGGCAACCCAGATATTACCAACGGTCAACTCCTTGATATAGCTTGACGAATTAAAGGCAGCCCAATACGGTTTTGCCGTCATGATCACCTGCTGCGCCTCCCGCAGATGCTTCTCATCCACATCATTGACCGAATAGCCAAGGTACTTGAGAGCCGCACCTAATAATTCATCGGCGTCATCCATGACCGTCACTTTCCCCTTGATCTTCTCCAAGATTTGAGGATCAAAAATGACTGCCCAGCCGGTCGGCTCAATCCCCTGTTCCTTCAGACGCTGTTCATTAAAACCAATCAGGGTAGTGGTATAGGCGTAGGGTAGGGAATAGACGTTGCCGGGATCATAAGAGCGATTAAGAAAGCCGGGATCCTGATTTTTGATATTGGCCAGGGCGCCTTTATCCAGTTTCTCGAGAAAACCCTGCTGAATCAAGGCCTGCACCGCATTCTGAGTGGGAACGACCAGATCATAGCCACTTGCACCGGCCTGAAGTTTTGCCATCATCTCTTCGGTGCCGGAATAATAATCCTGCACCACCTTGCAGTTACAACTCTTTTCAAAACCGGCAACCACCTCTTCCGACATATAGTCATTCCAGTTGAATATATGCAGTTCCTCACCGGCAAAGACCGGGGTTGCCAATAACAGTAACAGTAAACCCAGCAAGCTCTTCATGTCATTTCCCTCTTGTTGAATGGATCTCTTTCCGCTTCCCTTGAAGAAACGAATTTATTCGCCACGAAAAATCGTGGGAGACAACCTTGACGCCGCGGTAATCACCACCAGTGTCAGCAGCATCAACAGGGTTGACACCGCATTGACCTCAGGGGTCACCGCAATCTTGACCATGGAATAGATCTGCAGCGGCAGGGTTGAACTGCCGACACCCGCCGTAAAAAAGGTGATTACAAAATCATCAATGGACAAGGTAAAGGCCATGAGTGCGCCAGCCAGGATTCCGGGCATCAGCAGGGGCAGGGTAATCTCCCGGAAACACCGCCAAGGCGAGGCCCCCAAGTCACGAGCCGCTTCCACCAGAGCCGGGTCCATACTCGACATGCGGGCCTGCACTGAAAGGGCCACGAATCCTATACAGAAGGTGATATGGGCGAGCATGATAGACATGAGCCCAAGGGTCATATTCACCAATATAAAGAGAACCAGCAGACTGACCCCCATCAGGATTTCCGGCATGGCAATGGGCGCCAGCACCAGTAACTGCAGGAGACGCAAACGATATTGACTCATGGCCATCCCCGCCAGGGTACCGAGTATGGTAGCCACCCCGGCGCTGACTGTGGCAATAATTAAGGAATTCATGGCCGCACCCAGCATCTCCCGATTGTGCAGGAGCTTCCCGTACCACTTCCAGGTAAAGCCGACCCACTCTGCGTTTAACTTGGAGTCATTAAACGAAAAGACAACCACAATCACCAGCGGCAGATAAAGAAAGAGATAGACAAGTGCGGCGCTGAGCCACAATAACACATTTTTTTTCCGCATTATCGCCCCTCACGTCTTGCACCAAGCCGGGAACCCAGCAGGACTACGGCCACTGCAGTCACGGTCAGCACCATGGAGAGGACGCTGCCAAATGGCCAGTCGCGGGACTCCATGAACTGCTGCTTGATGACATTGCCAATCATGATCCCATTGGTGCCACCAAGCAGATCAGGGATGGCGAACATGCCAAGGACCGGAATAAAGACCAGGATTGAACCTGCGGTGATACCGGGCAGGGACAGAGGCCAGGTGATGAGCCAGAATCGCCGCCACTTCCCGGCACCGAGATCCTGGGCAGCGTCCAGCAGATCAAGATCATGTTTTTCCAGATTCGCATACAAGGGCAAGACCATAAAGGGCAGATGCACATAGACCAGACAGACAAGCATCGCCGTCGGACTATACATCAGAGTGACCGACCCCATCCCCAAGAGCTCAAGGGCCCCGTTAATCATTCTGGTCAAGGCCCCGGCCGGACTGAAGATGATCATCCAGGCATAGATACGGACCAGAAAATTACTCCAGAAGGGAAGGATCACCAGCAGAAGAAGGAGATCACGATGTTTTCGGCCACTACGGGCGATCATCAGGGCCAAGGGATAGCCCATGACCATGCAGAGCAGGGTGGTGGCCACGGCATATCCTATGGATCTCAAGAAGAGACGCAGATAAATATCTGTTTCCAGCAGACGTTGCCAGTTCTCCAGGGTCAGATCCAGAGTCAGACGGCCACCCTCATGAAGATACCAGGGCGCCAGTCCACCATATTCCCCGGCATAGCGGAACGAGGCAAAGAGCATGATAAAGGTGGGAGCCGCAAAGAATATCAACAGATACGCCATGGGCGGCAGAGACAACAGATACTTATACCAGGCCTTTCCCTGCATGGTATTACTCCAGCACCAGATGGCCGGCATCACATGACCAGGCGACCTCAACGGAATCACCGACCTCAAAGAAGTTGGTCCGCCCTGATGCAGAATTGGCCAACAGGGCCTCAAGCAGGAGACCATTGGACAGGGCCACAATATAGACGGTCACATCCCCCAGATAGAGCATATCGTGAACAGAACCGCTAAAATGGGACTCATCCTCCGTGGGACTCACGTTGGCGGCAATCCGGATCTTTTCAGGACGCAGAGTTAAGGCACAACGACTGCCGGCGACACATTTCGTCTCTGACCTGCATACATGCACCGGACCAAGCCCATCCAGCTCCACCGTGACACTGTTTCCCTGCTGTTCACGAACATTCCCTTCCAGCAGATTACATTTCCCGATAAAATCAGCAACGAAACGACTGTTTGGAAATCCATACAACCGTTCAGGGACATCCACCTGAACAATTCTGCCCTGATCCATCACCGCAATCCGGTGTGACAGGGCCAGGGCCTCACCTTGATCATGGGTCACATAGATAAAGGTAATCCCGATATCCTTCTGCAGGTTGATGAGCTCAATCTGCATCTGTTCACGCAACTTTGCATCAAGCGCCGACAAGGGCTCATCCAAGAGCAACAACCGGGGACGGTTCACCAGAGCCCGGGCAATGGCAATGCGCTGTTTCTGGCCACCGGACAAGGCGTCTGGATAGTGCCTGGCCTTATCGGGCAGACGCACATTTTCGAGGGCCTCTGACACTCGGGCCTGAATATCTTTTTTGGCACAACCTGCCATCCGTAGGGGAAAGCCAATATTCTCGGCCACGGTCATATGGGGAAAGAGGGCATAATTCTGAAAGATGGTATGAAGGGGACGCTGCTCGGGGGGGGCAGAAATAATACTTTTGTCATCAAGGAGGATATCGCCGCCATCCGGTTGATCAAATCCGGCAAGAAGACGCAATAAGGTTGTTTTTCCACAACCAGACGGCCCAAGCAAGGTGAAGAACTCCCCAGCTTCTATGCGCAGAGAGACCTTATCCAAGGCGACGAAGTCATCGAAGTGGCGCGAGACATCTACTATTTCCAGCAACGCGGTGATCTCCATTACTGCGTAAAACAAATACCATATCCCCTACCCGGGAAGAGAGGGAGAGGCAAAAACAAGCCCAGGGCCAGCCAGGAAACAGGATATTACAGCTAGTACACCCCATCTGTTCCCTCAAAGAACACCCGCATATTTTCATAGCAGATAAGAGCGTAAAAATCAAGCGGCCCGAGGGTTTACCCACGGTAAATTTATGCTAACCCTACATGCATTGAAGGGCTGTGATTTTTGCCGGTAATATTCAGGCAGCCAAGAACAGAGCCCACGTTAAATGACAGCTTACGCATTGCCTGGGCAACATTCCGTGCCCCCTTGCTTTTGATCAA
>Ga0180732_1000890_pt1 | contig 21241 bp, 28 predicted proteins | sample KR11_01MetaG_FD_148674 | JGI IMG/M metagenome (GOLD analysis project Ga0180732, IMG submission 148674) | Groundwater microbial communities from the Olkiluoto Island deep subsurface site, Finland - KR11_0.1 MetaG | ecosystem: Environmental > Aquatic > Deep subsurface > Groundwater | place... | reverse complement strand
AAGATTTCCTGCATCTACGCCACTGCGCGCCCTTCTGATGCAATGATCGGGCGCAAAGACGAGTGCCATATCAAGCTGTTCCTGGACAGCCTTGTGAAGCAGACAATGCCACCGGACGAGTTCGAGGTTATGATCGCGGATTGCTACTATGACAAGCGCCCTGAGCAGGATCATATCAAGGATAATACTTATAGGGGTGTAAAATACCCATTCACGATCTATCACTGGCAGGTAAAGAGTCCCTGGCTGAAGCGTGGCATGTGGTCAGGGCAAAGTCCATGGAATCAGGGTATCATGCTTGCAGACAGTGAGCTAATATGCACGTTCGGCGACTGCTGCGAACCAATACCAGAGTACCTTGAGCGCATGTGGGTGTGGTATCAGAAAGGATTCTGGGCCATGGGGCTCGTGATATATAAGAAGGATAATAAATTATTCTTGAAGGACGATCTGCATACCCTGGACGACAACGATTGCTCGATGATTAAGAGCATGAACGAGCTCATCAAAAGGAAATGGGATTCGAGTGACGTCATCAGGGACAGCAGGTGGGTTTTTGTCGAAAATACGCACGGGCTATTTATCCCGCAGGGGTTTCATTCAGGACAGTGCTTTCACGGCTATGCATCCATATCTTTAGAGGCGCTGTTAAAATTGAACGGGTTTGATGAGAATTTCGATGGAGATAAAGCTTTAGGCGACTGTGATTGTGGAATAAGAGCTATAAATGCTGGATATAAGGAAAAGGTGTTATTAGATAGGGATTTGTGGATATTTGAGAACACACACGAAAATATTCCTAAATCGATATTGACTTATGATGGACCGGCGATCAGGAGCAATTACGGCCTGATGATGTTCAACAACAAATTTAAAAGAACCAGAGCCAATTCTTACATATTATCAGATTCGGAAATTGACTGGATAGTTAAATATTCCCAGCAGAAAGAGACTTGGGCAAAGACATTGGATCAGACGCAGAACCCGCACTTCCAGTGGTGGAGAAAGCATCAGCCGATATTTGACCTTGCTGAACTGAGAAAGCAGGTACAGGAAAATCTGAAGAAGGGTATTGTTGAGATCCCGGAATATTATAACGGAGATTGAATGCAAAAGAAGATTTCCTGCATCTACGCCACTGCGCGCCCTTCTGATGCAATGATCGGGCGCAAAGACGAGTGCCATATCAAGCTGTTCCTGGACAGCCTTGTGAAGCAGACAATGCCACCGGACGAGTTCGAGGTTATGATCGCGGATTGCTACTATGACAAGCGCCCTGAGCAGGATCATATCAAGGATAATACTTATAGGGGTGTAAAATACCCATTCACGATCTATCACTGGCAGGTAAAGAGTCCCTGGCTGAAGCGTGGCATGTGGTCAGGGCAAAGTCCATGGAATCAGGGTATCATGCTTGCAGACAGTGAGCTAATATGCACGTTCGGCGACTGCTGCGAACCAATACCAGAGTACCTTGAGCGCATGTGGGTGTGGTATCTGAAAGGATATTTTGCGATGGGCCTTGTGGTTTACAAGAAAAATAATAAATTGCTTTTGAGTGGTGGCATGTTTAAGGACACTTCAACCATCAAACAAGCGCAGGAACTCATTGGAAAGGATTGGGACTTACAGTCGGTTATCAGAGACAGCAGATGGTATTACGTTGACAGACATCAATCTCAGAACGGTGTAAATATCCCGAAAGGATTTCATTCAGGACAGTGTTTCCACGGATACGCATCCGTATCCTTAGAGGCAATACTGAAAATAAATGGATTCGATGAAAACCATGACGGTGATAAGTGTGGAGGTGACCTGGCTACTGGAATTCAATTAGTAGATGCTGGATATACAGGTAAGGTACTGCTGGATAAGAACATCTGGATATTTGAAAATGCCCACGAGAACGTGCCAAAATCCATACTATTTTGTGACGGTCCGGCGATCCGGAGCAACCTGGGGCTGTTGATGTTGAACCACGAGAAGAAAAGATACATATCTAACAGCTATATCCTGACCGATGAAGAAATTGACTGGATATACAATTATTCAAAAAAGGATTGGGGGGGCTATGACATGCGCCAGAACCCGCACTTCCAGTGGTGGAGAAAGCATCAGCCGATATTTGACCTTGCTGAACTGAGAAAGCAGGTACAGGAAAATCTAAAGAAGGGTATTGTTGAGATCCCGGAATACTACAGAGGCGATTGAATGCGCATCTGCATAGCGAATCCGCCCGCATACTTGTATGACGATACCAGGCACTTCATCCAGTCAGGCAGCCGTTGGTCCTTCTCCATGGACGCTCCGAAAAGCGGGCATAAACAGCCACATTACCAACCCTATCCATTTCCGTTAGCTTATGCATCAGCTATTCTTCAGGAAAAGGGAGATGATGTATTTGCATTTGATGCATGCGCGCTTGACATGAATGAAATAGAGTTTATTGATATTGTTAATAAATGGGTACCTGACATTTTATATATCGAGGTGCCAATAATAAGCTCATCGCTGGTGTTGAGGATGTTTGAGCACCTTGATAAAAATATCAAGATCATACTTACTGGCGCCATAACAGCCTTACCCAATTTACTATATGAGACCATTCCAGGTCAGTGGGATACAAAACTGTGGGGAAAATATTCTAAATTCAAGGATTTTCCAGTCCCCGATAGAGACCATTTCTGTAACGATCTGTACAGCAACTTTGAAACAAAAAGACCAACGGCTCAGATAATCTCGTCAAGGGGTTGCCTGTTTAGTTGTATCTTCTGTCTCGAAAGACATGTCACGTATGATTCACCAGTGATTGAGTTCAGGACTCCAGAGAATGTAGTTGAAGAGATGATGCAGCTTCATAATCAGGGCGTGGAGCACATATATTTTGATGATATGTCGATAACATCTAGAAAGGAGCATATTGAAGGGATCTGCAGGGAGATCAGGGACAGGAAGCTGGACATGCCATGGACATGCATGGGTGATTTGCTGGTCAGTGAGGAAACTGTAAAACTCATGGCAGGAGCAGGCTGCAGGGGTCTGGCATTCGGTGTGGAGACGCTGAATGATCAATCATTAAAACAAATATCAAAGAAATTCATTAGTGAGAAAAAGGTGCGGGCATTCATTAAGCTCCTGAAAAAGTACGATATCTGGTCGCATGCAACTTATGCTCTAGGTCTTCCCGGAGAATCCAAGCGCTCTATATTAGACACCATAGAATTTGCGCTGAATGCAGGTAGCGATTCCCTGCAATTCTCTATAGCCACACCATACCCAGGGACGCCATTTTATAAATTATGCAAAGATAATAGCTGGCTAATCACTGAGGACTTCACTAGATATGACGGGTCGCACTACAGTGTGGTGGATTATCCGAATCTGAAACACGATCAAATAGAAGAACTTTTCATGTACGCAATGCATAAAAGAGAAGAATTGGGATTGAAATTCAGGAAGTAACATGCACGAAATAACAGTTTCATGGGCGAAATTACAGTTCCCTGATAAGTGGACCGACATGTACGAACGTGAAATCTGGTATCAGGTATCCTGTCCAGAAGGTGGGATAGCGATAGACATTGGCGCTCACTATGGTTTTTATACCACAAAACTGGCGCGGGAAGCCGGGTCGGAAGGTAAGGTTCTGGCATTCGAGCCCAATGACACCAATAGAGGGATCATGGAAAGCAACTTAAAGCGGAACGACCTTGACGCAGGTGTATCTATATACGACTGTGCATTATCTGACTATGAGGGTACTGGCGCGCTTTTTACGTATGAACAGGATGGAAACGATTCAGGCAAGCATTTTTTGAGAGGATCTCTTGACCAGGAAGCATTTTATAAGGAATACAATCAGGGGAAGTCGGCACCTTATCCACAATATGATACTCAGATCGCAGTTACGACTCTGGATAATGTCGCTAGCGAAATGTCACGAATAGACCTGATCAAGATTGATGTTGAGGGCGCAGAACTGAGGGTGCTTAAAGGGGCAAGATCCGTTTTGGAGAAGCACAGCCCCCGAATTGTAATCGAAGTACATCATGACCAAATCGAAGTGCTCACGGATTTGTTGTCCGAACTTAATTATTCAATAGCAATATACTATTCAAAGGTGACAGGTTCAACCAATCCTTTTGCCGTTTTCGAGAAAAAGAAGGAATCAATTTGAAGTTCCTGATAGATCTGAGTGTTGAAGCTGACGCACTGATGTTTAAAAGGCTGATAAGAGATCTGCAGGAGAGGGATCATGAAATAATCCTGACAACTCGGAATATACCCGAATCTATAAAATTCCAATCCTACCTCGGTCTGAAACCGCATGTCATCGGAGAATATTCCGGCACGCTTGAAGGAAAGCTGTTAGCATCCTCGCAGCGAATATACAAAATGACAAAAATCGTCTCGCAAACGAAAGGAAAACTTGATGGAGTAGTATCAAATACCGGCATTGAAGCTTCGCGCGTGGGGTTCGGCTTGAACACAAAGGTGCATACATTCCATGATCACCCGAACCCTGAAGCGGCCGCGCAGATGAAGTTAACTATTCCCATCAGTACATACGTTTACGCGCCCTGGATAATTCCGAGAGAAAATTATACAAAATACGGGCTGAAGGACTGGCAGGTTGTGAGTTATAAAGGATTCCTGGCAATGGCATGGATGCCGTATGAAAAGCTCAACTCTGATATTCTTGCTGAATTAAATCTGGATGAAAACAGGCCAGTAATAGTTTTCAGGGAAAGCGAGATGAAAGCCACTTATTTATTTGGGAAACAGGATATCACGATAGAAGCTGTAAAGTGCCTTGCGAAAGACATGCCTGATATCCAGTTCGTTACAAGACCCAGATATTCTATCAACGAATTGCAGAGCCAGTTCCCGACCGTGAAGTATCCGAACGTGATTGTGCTGCGGGAGCCCATGGATATGAGAAGTTTGATGGCAAAATCAGTTGCGCATATCGGCGGTGGGGCTACTATGTGTTTAGAATCAGCTTATTTAGGAGTCCCGACCATTACAAGCAGACCGATAAATTCTCCGATAACCGACTGGTTGGAGAATAAGGGACTGGCGCAAAAAGCGTACACCGCGCAGGGGATCGTGGATATAATGACTAACATGGAGTGCAACAAGGCGCAATACAAGTGCAGGTCCAAAGAAGCTTTTGGAGATCTCGAATTTCCACTTGATGTACTGATAGAAAATCTGGAGCGAGCATGAAAATCGGCATAATCGGCATCGGGGTCATGGGCGAGCATCACGCCAGAGTGTACAGTAAAATAGCGGAAAACAATTCAGATGTTGTTCTTGCAGGCATAGCAGACATTGACAAGAACCGTGTCGAAGCCATTGCCAAAAAATATGGCACAAAAGCGTACACTGATTATAATGAACTGCTTGGTAGCCGCATGGATGCAATTAGCATCTGTGTTCCAACCAGCATGCACTATGAAGTGGCTATTGCAGCAATACAGAAAGGTGTGCGCGGGATACTCGTGGAAAAACCAATAAGCGATAACCTGAACCATGCTAAGGATATTGTAAAATTTGCCCGAGATAAAGGAGTGGCTCTTACAGTCGGGCATGTGGAGCGGTTCAATCCAGCAGTATTGCTCATGAAAAAGATCATAGACTCAGGGAGACTTGGTCGCGTGGTATCAATCTCAGCAAAGAGGGTGGGTCCTGGCCCACCAAAACCCAAAAATACGGGGGTCATCATTGACCTGGCAGTGCATGATCTGGATATAATCTGCTATTTGTTCGGCGCAATTCCTACTGATGTGTACGCTTTTGCTGGAGAAAGTGAAAGAAGCGTGGGTTAAGGGGTGAGCGCATTCCCCGTTCTTCAGGACGGGGTTAGCGAACCCCTTACCATGAGGCTATATATAGTATGACAGGTAATATAAGTATGTGGAAACCAAATCTACTAAACATAGCAGGTATCATATATTTTATCATCTTGTCTGGATTCCTAAGTATCGACATAAGGTACTTGGAGAACCAGTCAAACAGAGGTTAGAAGGGATATTGATGGAGATAGCAAAAGAAAAAGGCCTGGATATCGAAGGGATGGAAGTAATGCCAGATCATATTCATCTTTTTGTATCATCACCTCCCCAAAACTCACCATCTCTTCTTGTAAACTGGTTCAAAGGAATAAGTTCAAGAGTTTATAATCATCGATTCAAAGACATTCATCTAAAATGGACTAACGCTTACTATGTCGGCACTGCCGGAACTGTTAGTAAAGAAACTATCCAGAGATATATTGAGGAACAAACATGCAAGAGTCAGAATCAAGATACGAGTGCAGGATCGGAAGAATAGATACTGACATCACAACATTCAGAATCCTTGCGAGAATGTCGTGGATAGCCACAAAGCTATACAATACTGCCCTCTATGCATCAAAAGAAACATGGAAGAATACAGGCAAGATACCTACTGGATTCGACCTTCAGAAAGTCGTACTGGAAAGCTATTATCATTCATTTGTACCTGCTCATACATACCAGCATCCCGCTCATCAAGTAGGCAATGCATTCAGGTCATGGTACGCTTTGAGGAAAAAAGACGAGACAGCAAGACCTCCAGGATTCAGGAAGAAAGAAGAACTATCGACATTCATGATGGATGCGTTCAGAGTAGTGGATATGAACACTATCACGATATCGCCTACAAAGGAACTCAGGGAAGATATGTCATATCCACAAAAGATACTATACCTCAAACTTCACTGGAATACACCTTTTCCTGATAATGGGAAAATCAAGCAGATCGAAATCGTACCGGGAAAAGGATATTTCGAACTTCATGCTAAAATCCTACTTCCAGAACCAGTCTGGAAAACAGAAGGACAGGTTGTAGCCATTGATCTCGGCCAGAGAAACCCAATAGTTTCAAAAGACGAACAGGGGAACGTAGAAATCTTCAAAGGTGGAGAGATCCTGAGCGACCTTCGATACTGGAATAAAGAAAAGGCAAGAGTAGCATCACAGGTCATGGAGAGATCAAAAGGAAAAAAGAAATATTCAAAACCGATTGCTAAAATGGCTAAGAAGGGAGCTGCCCAGGTCAACCATGCTATTCATGCAATGACCGATACTTTTGTTGATCTATGTAATCAAAGAAACGTTAAGGAGGTAATAGTTGGAGACTTAAAAGGAATTAAAAAAGAGAAAAACGGAACAGGAAAGAACTGGAACGATAAAGCGAATCAAAACTGGCAACAGTTCCCGATACGGAAACTCGTTACTCAACTGGACTATAAGTTAGCCCGGTCAGGCATAAAAATAATTGAGCAGGACGAGCGGGGAACATCCAAAGGACGATGCAGTGCATGCGGATGCATGGATAGAAGTAAACTGCATAGAGTCCATAGAGGATTGTTCCTGTGCGAGAACTGCGGTACTATTCAGAACGCAGATGTTAATGGTGCTGGTAATCAACTTGCCAGGTATCTACAAGTAGAGAATATCTCTATAAGTAGTAGCGGCTGTCTGGCACAGCCATCGATATGGAACTGGGATAATCATCAGTGGATGGTGGTTAGATGAGCAACCATGAGTCGGAGAACCCCCGCACTTCAGGGCGGGGAGTAGGTCAGAACGGTATAGTTAACAAAAATCATAGCCTGGAAGATCGTGCATCGATAATGCTCAAATTCAGTGAACAGCGTGCAGGGGTACTTGATACAAACTGGTTGACTGCTAAGAAAATCCGCACTCTAGACCTGGTGGGTCTGGAAGCCGTCGCGCATCTTGATTATATAGAGCAGACTGTTACGATCAGCGAGAATGAGAAGGATGAAGAGATCAAGTTTGTCAAGCAAGAACCTCTAATGAAAGAACTGACGCATTTTGTGAATGTTGTCAAGGGAAAGGAAAAACCCCTGGTTACTGGAGAAGATGGCATAAGGGCATTAAGACTGGCGCTGGCTGCTGTGGAATCTTATAAGAGAGGTGAGGTCATACGAATCTCCTGATCACTGGCGGTGCCGGGTTCGTTGGATCGAATCTGGCAATTGAGTTCAGTAAGAACAATGAAGTGGTTGCGCTTGATAATCTGAAAAGGAGGGGTTCAGAGCTAAATATCCCAGGATTGAAAGCGAATGGTGTTAAATTCATCCATGGTGACATAAGGAACAAGGAAGATTTTGACCTCGTTGTCACAATACCAGATGTGATAATCGAATGTTCAGCTGAACCTTCTATAATGGCTGGATACTCTTCTCCCGAATATCTCATAAATACAAATCTGCTGGGAGCCGTGAACTGTTTTGAATACGCAAGAAAATGCGATGCCGATGTTGTGTTCCTATCAACGAGCCGGGTATATCCAGTTAATACAATAAACAGTATATGCTTTGCTGAAACCGGAACGCGGTTCAACATAAAAGATCGTTTTGCTTTCAACCCTCATGGCGCATCTTCTAAAGGGATCACTGAATATTTTCCACTCAATGGCACGCGCACACTTTACGGCGCCACGAAGCTTGCATCTGAACTGATCCTGCAGGAATATATTGAGATGTATGGGATAAAAGGTGTCATCAATCGCTGCGGTGTTCTCGCAGGACCATGGCAGATGGGAAAAGTTGATCAGGGATTCGTGACGTTCTGGGCGGCGAAGCATCATTACCGGCAGGCTTTAAATTACATAGGATTCGGGGGTCAGGGAAAACAGGTCAGGGATATACTTCATGTCAAGGATCTGTACCGTCTGCTGGAAATGCAGGTCGGAGACATGGCAGCGCACCGCGGCGAGATATATAATATCGGGGGCGGGCTGGACAATTCCATTTCATTGTTCGAACTCACCAGCCTGTGCCAGCACTACACCGGTCATAAAATCCCGATAAATAGCGTTCCTGAGATCCGCCCCGGCGATATCAGGATATATATCACAGATAACGCAAAAATCACAGGAAAAACAGGCTGGAAGCCTGAAATTACAGTCAATCAGATTGTGGAGGAAATAGCAATATGGATAAACAACAACTCGGAGATGCTGAGGCCGGTACTTGCTTAATTACGGGCTCGGCAGGTCTGATCGGTGCGGAATCAGTCAGGTTTTTCAGCAAAAAAGGGTTTGATATTGTAGGAATAGACAATGATATGCGCAGGGTATTTTTCGGTGTGGAGGCATCAACCGAGTGGAGATGGAAAAAACTTGAATATGAAGTACCAAACTATACTCACTATAATATAGACATCCGCGACATTGTGGCGCTGGAAGGTATATTTCTGAAATACGGCAGTGACATAAAACAGATCATTCATACTGCAGCGCAGCCATCCCATGATTGGGCGGCGAAAAATGCGTTCACTGATTTTGATATTAACGCAAGAGGGACTTTAAACCTCTTAGAGCTTACGAGGAAATATTGCCCTGATGCAGTTTTTGTTTTTACAAGTACGAACAAAGTGTACGGCGATACGCCAAATGACCTTCCGCTGGTAGAACTGCCGACCAGATATGAGATCGATGAAAATCATCCTTATTACAGGAACGGGATCGATGAGAATATGAGTATCGATCAGACAACGCATAGCCTGTTCGGGGTGTCAAAGCTTGCAGCCGACGTGCTGGTTCAGGAGTACAGCAAGTATTTTGGGTTGAAAACCGTTTGTTTCCGGGGAGGATGTCTCACAGGGCCCGGTCATTCATCAACTGAACTGCACGGCTTTCTGGCGTATTTGATGAAATGCGCGGTTACTGGGCAGCACTATACTATATATGGGTATCGGGGAAAGCAGGTCAGGGACAACATTCACAGCTATGACCTTGTTAATGCTTTCTGGCACTTTTACCAAGCACCGAGGGCAGGCGGGCAGGTGTACAACATAGGTGGTGGGATGCATTCGAACTGTTCGATAATTGAAGCCATAGGAATGTGTGAAGAGATCACTGGTAAAAAGTTAAATTACTCTTACGCAAAAAATAACAGGGTTGGCGACCACATATGGTGGATTAGCGATGTGAGGAAGTTTAGAAACCATTATCCTGAGTGGGATTATAAATATAACCTGAAGGATATACTATTGGAGATCCACGGTGTGCGCTAATGTCTTGATCTGCGTTCTTTTCCGCGATTCTGAGTTTTACCTGGATACGTTTCTCGGCTGCCTGGGCAAACTAATAGATTTCAGTGAAGGGTACGATATCGACTTATGTTTTATCGAAGGAAACAGTGTCGATAACACATATGCTAAGCTTGAGCAATGGATGGGCGCAGGTAAATATAATACTGTTTTATACAAACAGGACATCAATATCGAAATGAGCAAATACAAGAGGCTTGCCATATTGCGCAACATGGCGCTGGAGTCAGGATTAAAAGAGTATCATGATTATGTTATGATGATAGACAGCGATATGAGTTTTAAGGAAGACTTGCTGCAGCGCCTTGTGACATCTTTAGAGCGGACAGACGGTGTGGTGATAGCTCCGATGATATATGTGGAAAATACAGAATTCTTTCACGATACCCTTGCTTTTTCCAAGGATGGCGTCAATTTTGTGAATATTTATCCCTATCATGAGGCGTTCATGAAGTACAGCGGAATTATCGAGATGGATAGTGTAGGGGATTGTTTTCTTTTAAGATCTGGCGCTGTCAACAATGTGAAATTTGAAGGTGATGGCCACAGCGAACAGATCGGATTCTGTCGGAATATCAGGAAAAGTGGCGGCAAGATCTATATGGACAAGAGGATAGCAGTCTATCATGCTGATCTACCTAAGTACGGACTGTCCTGGCATTAAAAAGTGGGAGAGGGTTCAATGCTATTGTATCTCCAGTTAACTCTGAGACTTGCTCCGGACTCTGTAGTCCACAATTACCACCCTTCCACGAACGCAGGATGGAATTTCCTGTAGCTCTGGTGAACCTGTTCAAAATCCTCACCGTTGATAACAGGAATTTCGGGCTCAAAATTCTGGATAGAAGCTGGAAATCTTTTTTCAAAGCTATTAAGGAATATGCAAAACATACAGGTCGAAGTGGCGTGCGGTCTGTTACTTTCTTTGCCTGAAAACTCTCTCTATATCTGAGCTCATGCGCCGATATGTTGAGTTTGTAACCGATGTGCTGGAATGTGCCAGCCGATATGCAGTCACAAAATCCGGATGCCCATCTGCCAGGTCTTTCATAGCGCACCCGTGGCGAAACTTATGAGCGGAATATTTCTGGAGCCCTGCCAGTGCACAATACTTTACCAGGTTATCATCAAATGTTGATCTAGATATCTGGAATATTCTATCTTCAGGTTTAAGCAAGAACATTTCTTTAAATCTCTGGATCTCAAATAAGATAGATTTATCCAGGGAAATTGTGTGTAGAAAAGGTTTAAGTTTTGACCTTTTTTTTACGATAAAGGTAACTTCTTCTTTTTGCATATCAATATCCCTGTATTTTATTACCAGGGCATCCGATATTCTCATACCCGTGTTAAAGAGCCACTCTATCAGAAGCTTATCTCTTTCAGCAATAAATTTTATGGGTTTATGGATCTTCATCTCTTTTGCGTTCTTGGCCCATTTATCCACAGATAACTTGAGCAGGTTTTTATCATCTTCAGAAATTGCAATAACGGGCGTTTTGAGAATAGATACTGAATTATCTCCGGTTGATATAAGTTTGGTTGACATCGATACTTAGATTGTTCTGTAAGGCTATAAGCTTAAGTGTCCGACAGCAAAGGCCCTTTTGAACCAATTAGATAAAATTACTGGTTTACTGCCGGACAATAGTGAACTTTTGGGGGATGCTGGATTGTGGTTGGTTCATTTCAGTGGCTCCAGACGGTTGATATAGAACGGTGTATCCAGTGTGGCCTTCTTATTCAGGTGCAGGAGCTCGTCACGAAGTTGCTCAAACGCGGCGCCTTTCACACCAAGATCCTTTTCAGGGAATGTTTTCCATGAAAAATCAAACATTGGTGGGAAGGTAGCAACACCATCATGTAAATTTAATGATGCCACCTTTGTTACTTTGAATCTAATCTCAGGCACCACAGGTTTTGCTTTGAACCGGCTGCCTTCCACTACAATATATTCGCCAGATAAATGGTGAGTTCGAGTCGTGTATATCTTCGGACAGAGCATTTCGGGGCTATACCTAATATCAGTAAGGGATTTACATGTCTGCTGATATGCTTTCAGTATCGCTTCTTTGACCTTTGAACCGTTGAATACTGCATACTCACGCAGTTTCTCATTACTAATCAATCCAAGACCAGCACGCAGAGGCATGTGGTCATAGGGTTTTTGCTGAACGAACCAGATTCTTTTTGGCACTCATTCCACCTTCTTATTCTTCCATTTAGGGCCCAGAGATTCGATCATCTTTTTCTTTAGCTCTTCATGATGCAGAGGGCACGCTGTTATGGTCATCCTGACAGGCGCAGATATTACAGCCCGCGCCCAGAGTTTGTCGATAAGCGCATCCCGCGTACCGTATGCAGTGGCAGGGCAGAAGTTGCAGTTAGCTTTCATCTGAGTTCTCGTTTTCACTTTTTGCACCGAATATTTTTGCAAGACCATGTGCGTCTGTTTCAAGCATTTTCTTGTAAACTGTGAGCGATGCGGATATTATACCCGAATCTGTGGGTTCATAATTTACCTTACTAAAAAATTCTTTTACATCATTTATCTGCTTCAACACAGCATCGTTTAAATATATAGATTTAGGCATATTGTAGTAAATCTCCTTGGTAACATTACGTTTAGATAGTATTTATATTTTGTCAATACTTCGGTATGTTCTACAGAAACTATTAAATACTCATAAATCTATGTTACTCATGCTGCCAGATGGTCGCCTTTAGTACCTTCGAATCACAAGTCGATTTCGGCGACTGTCTGGCGGCGGCAATAAAAATCTGGAGAGAACATGGTAAATAATAATAATAACAAGGACAGAATAGCCCCCATCGGAACAGACGTAGACGGCGCTAACGATCTGGCAGATCCGAAAAGCCGATCACAGTTGTTGAGGTCTGTATGCGGTGCGATTCCGCAGGGGGCTTAACTCATGAGGTCAGTCATGCCGACAGTAGCCATAGCGCACGCAGACCAGGCAGGCGGCGCCATGGATATTTTAGATCAATGGGCAAATGAATTAAAAAAATATGCTAATGAGATAGGCTATACTGTAATTGATATCTGTGGATCTGATCTGACATATGAGGGTTTGACAGAGATATTGCAGGACACAAAACCTGCGGTACTGTTTAATTTCTCTATAGGGACCGCGTTTTGTCTAATTGGGAATGATATGGAATGCACTCTCACAAGTGGAGAAAAGTGCAACGTGCCAAAATTAGATCTGAATTTTCAGCCCCTGAACCGAAGACAAAACAATTTGAACGTAGTAGCAGGAACAGCAGTAATTGCGTATTCGAGTTATGCGGCAACTGAATTAGGTCCAGAGATCATCAAAGCTGGAAGCCCATGCTTCGTAGGGTTCAGCGATAATCTCATTGTGGTATCGGATGATATCGGAACACAAGATATTTTCAAAGAATCATTATTACCGCTTGCTAAGAGAATATTACAGGGATGGACGGTAGGAAAAGCAGTAGAGGCGACACATGTGGATTTGTTAAACAAGATCAAGGAATATAAGGTGAAGGGTTACGATCTTATTTCCATGCCGTTGTTCTACAACGAGAAATCTTTAACGTTGTTAGGAGACCCAAACTGGAAATTAAAAGGAGTGTAAATAATGGAAGAAATATCACAAACAGAGAAAATGAGAACAGCGCTTGAGGCTGCAAAGAAGGTTATCAAAGGAAATTATCAAGATGCGCCCGGTCAATTACCCACACCTAAAGGTGTGGGCATGTCCCGTGAGGGATATGGGCAACAAGTTGACAAGGAGGCATAAATAAAACTATGCAGAAGTTAGAAGAAAGAAATACATACACACCCACAGATATTCCGCACGTTAGTGGCAACTGTGATCGGATATTAAACAGAGAGGAAACTCTCAGTGTATCCGGTTTAAAAACATCTTCTAACAACTCCGATGCGGCTCTAATTGCGACAAAAGAAGAACACGCAAAGCAGAACATGAGTGTATCTGCTGTCTATGTTCTCAACATGAGAGGTCAACCACTCATGCCTACAACACTAGGAAAAGCAGCCAGATTATTAAAAGGAGGAAAAGCAAAAGTAGTTAAAAGAACACCATTCACAATCCAGTTAAAATATGCAACTGGAGAAACAAAACAGGAAATAACGCTTGGGGTGGATTCGGGCTTTGAGATTGGTCTTTCGGCAGTAACAGGCAAGAAAGAGGTATATTCTGCAGAAGTGAAGCTCAGAACCGATATGGTCAAGCTCAATTCAGAAAGAAGGCAATATCGAAGAGCAAGACGTGGTAGAAACACATGGTACAGACAACCAAGATTCGATAACAGGAAGAAACCCGAAGGTTGGTTAGCCCCATCAATCCAGCATAAGCTCGATAGCCATATTAAATTAATCGAAAAAGTAAAAGCAATCCTTCCAATAACGAAAACTGTTATTGAAGTTGCTGCGTTCGATATCCAGAAAATCAAGAATCCTGAAATAACAGGAGTGGAATACCAGAACGGAGTCCAGAAAGATAGCTGGAATGTCAGGGAATATGTGCTTCACAGGGATAACCACACATGCCAGGCATGTAAAGGGAAATCAAAAAATCCTATACTTGAAACCCATCATATCGTATCAAGACAAATTGGTGGGAACGCACCGGATAACCTTTTGACGCTATGCGAAACCTGTCATGATAAAGTTTCAAAAGGTAAATTGATACTGGATGTAAAGATCCCAACAGGATTCAAACCTGAAACTTTCATGTCAATCGTAAGATGGAAATTGGTAAATACGTTAAGGGATGCTGGAAATATTGTAAATCATACTTATGGATATATCACGAAATTCGATAGAATAGCATTAGGTCTTGAGAAATCTCATAGCACTGATGCTTTCGTAATTGCAGGAGGAACCATGCAGGAACGGTCAATAACTTATTTAATCAAACAGGTCAGGAAATGCAACCGTAAATTATTCAAAGGCGATAGAAGCCATATCAAGAACACTGCACCACGATTAATTCTTGGATTCCAGAGATATGATAAGGTTCTCTGGACTAAGATCGAATGTTATGTTTTCGGACGGAGAAAGACAGGGTATTTCGAGTTAAGAACACTTGATGGAACAAAAATACACGCATCAGCAAAGGCTAAAGACCTGAAATTATTAGAAACGGCTAATACATTTTTAATATCATTTATGGGCGGGGTACGCTCCTCCCCCGGCTCTAAGCCGGGGGTTTCCGCTACCCCTGCACCCCACGGAGTATTATGAAATGTAAATACTGCGGCTGCACAGACGATCACGCCTGCGAGGGCGGCTGTTCATGGGTGGCAAAGGATGTTTGCTCGAAGTGTGCGGCAAGCCTGGTTGTTGTGTACAAGATGGATGGTGGCGCACTCCGGGGCGCACTCCGGGGCGCGCTTTTAAGAACAGTGGGCAATCCTAACTCTCCGCAACCCACAAATTGCTCTATTCCGAGCAATAATTTGTTTGACCATCGAATAAAAGAGATATTCGTGCCGTTGGAGGCTATGATATTTACAGCCGAAAACCTGCTGAATACGTATCAGGAAATAACAGGAGAAAAGATACGGCTGAAATTGGGTGCGAAGGAAAATGTCTGAAGCAATGTGGTTCAAGAATCAAGTACATTATTTACAAGGGTTAGCCGTCGAAATATATTTAGAGCCATTAAGATCACTTCGCAATGAGGGTTTTGGAAAAAGTATCTTGCAAACTATTAAGAAACTAAACAAGGAGGTGGGTTATTCAATAAGTGATGAATATATTTTCAATGAATTAGGTTTGTCAGAGGTTTGGAAGAACGAGGAAGTAAATGGCGGCACTTATATGATAAGGACTTTCAATGCAATTAAAGATGATTTACCTGTACAGGCAGAGCAAATTATAATTATATATAAATCGTCAGGCAACTACGTTTTAGACCTCATGTTTCAAGGGCATGAAGAAACCCATGCTTTGCAGCGGCTTGGTATGTTGTCCATACTTGAATCTGTTGCACATATGGATATTTGTGATAACCTCCATAAAGAGGTTATAGCAAGCATCGGGGGATTGATAGCATTAGAGCGGCATGGAATTAATATAGAAGACAGTCTTAATCTTGCTGATATGTTTGCGGGGCCTTCTAGTGTATATATAGAATATTTGAGAGAAGCTGCGTTGAAACTCAAGGAGAGGCACAAATGACTTGGTGGAGAAGATTATTGGGGCTGCCCGAACCAGATCAGATTCTTGAAGTTGTGATTAAATGATGGAACCAATAATCCTGACGAATCATCCCAAGAAGGGCACGATAATCGAGGGCAGGTCATGCAGGCACGGTCACGACATAATATTAGAAACCAGGGACTGCGCAGAATGCCAACACCTGAAAGCGATCACATCAACAAAAAAGACCGGATATAAACTAACGGAAGAACGATTATTATCAATTACAGGAGTCTGCACATGGAGTTACTGGAGGATCATCTGGCGCAGCGATAAACCCAGAAAGTGCGTCAAGCTGAGTGCATTTTTTCAAGATCAATATCCTGAGCAAGAGAGAAAAATAAATAGACAAAGAAGCGGATGAGTGTATGTAAATGGAGGTTCTACTAGAAAAAGAATTAAAAGAAAAAATAGGAGAACGCCATCGTGTATTTAACACTCCAGCATGTGAATTTATGAGCGGTCAAGTGTGTTACAAAGATGCATTACTCTACGATATAAATCGTGAAATTGATGAACTCAAATCTTTTAGAGTATAAGGAAACACCCTGCCCTGGGTAAACGGGCATAGACAACCAGCCATCAAAAGGAGAACAACATGGCAATAGAAAAAGAATATAAATCAGAAATAGAAAACATAATGAATCGGCTCACGGCAGCCGGAGTACAGGTAGATGAGAACGAGAAGAAGGCGATCGAGCAGAAGTTCAACCAGCTCGTGAGTCAGTTTCGGGTCCAACCTGCAGAAGCGATCAGGACAGTTATTATTCAGATGCTGCGAAAGCACGGCATTGAAACAAAATACTGGGCCGCAGGAGGGAAGGCGCCGCTCAGTACGGTTGACCAGGTCAAGGCAGATAACGAATGGCTCAGCCTTAAGGTGAATGTAGTTCAGATCTGGGAAAACCGTTCTGATGCGGTTGCAAGGACCGGGCTTATCGGGGATGGGACTGGTGTGCTCAAGTTCACGATCTTTGCGAAGAACGCGGGAATCATCCCTGAAGATTTTGCAGAGGGTAATTCATATCTCATGGAGAACTTAGTATCTTCAGTCTGGCAGGGACAGGTCAGTGTTAAAGCAAACAAGACCACAACCATAACACCATGCGAGGATGTAGAAGTCAGTAGACGCACGGAGACAATGACCGGGGTGATCACTGCAATAGCATCAGGGTCAGGGCTTATCAAACGCTGTCCTGAATGCAAGCGTGCCTTAGTGAAAATGCAGTGCGGTGAGCACGGCAGGGTTGACGGCATATACGACCTGCGCATTAAAGCGGTATTCTCGCCTTTTGGCACGAATGACCTTATCGACTTGATCATAGCCACCGGACCAACAGAGACGCTGACAGGATTATCTGTTGCTCAGGCGAAGGAGATAGCAACAGAAGCGCTTGATGCTGCGGTCGTGGAGGACAGGTTCAGGAAAGAGATCGTGGGCAGGTACTATGAGGTTAGCGGCGCAATGTTGCATCCGGACAGTATGCTCGTGGAAAGTATCAAGCCTGTAAGCATCTCTACCCAGGAAGCGCTGGCTGAGGCGTTGAAGGAAGCAGAAGCGGGAGGGAACTGATATGACAGGTTTTAAATCTGGGTTCATGTGTATTGATTGCGGAAAAGCAGGCAGAGAGACCTTAATAACGAGAGATCAGGCAATAAAAACGGGTGAGAAGTATGGCAGAGGTCTATGCGATACCTGCGCTTCTGCGCCTGCAAGCTTATCCAGGGGTAAATAAAATGGCATCTGAACGAGGAACATTCAAACGCGCAAGCGTAACAAAAATACCCATAGCAGAGCTGACTAGAACCATCCATGCATTACCGAAAGGCCAGGAACAGTATGAAGCACAGACATATCTGAGTCCTGCAGGCCGAACCATAGCGAAAGTCATGATATGCGGCACGGCAATCGAAAAAGAGGATGTTGGGAAAGATTCATCACTCTGGAGAGTAAGGATCTCAGACCCGTCAGGAACGGTTCAAGTATATGCTGGCATGTACCAGCCGGAAGCTGCGGCAGTAATAGCTCAGCTTGAAATACCGTGTTTCGTGGCAGTTGTCGGGAAACTGCATATATATGAGCCCGAATCAGGCAGTCACATAGTCAGTATCCGACCCGATTCAGTAACCATTGTTGATGGGAAGACCCGGGACGATTTCATTCTTGACGCCTCATTATCTTTGATCCAGAGCGTCAGGAAAACTGACGATGAAACAATGAAAAGGGTGGCCGATATATATGGCGAGAAGGATGACAAGGAGACATATCTATTTGTGGCAAGGCAGGCGATAGAAAGCCTGCTTCCGGACCCGGACCACGACCACGCGGCGCATTACAATGACAAAGCTGGAGAGGCTAAACGGGAAAAGCAGAGTACGAATGCTCCCGACTCTGTCCCTGAGCAGCCACAAGCCTCTCCTTCATCTTCAATCGTCGACGATTCGATAGATAGCGGTATCAAAACCGTGCAGGAAGTGGTACTGGATATCCTGAAAGAAAAAGGTACGGTCAAATACGAAGCTCTCCCAGAACTGCTCAAAGCCAAAGGAGTAAATCCTAACATGGCGGATTGGACATCTGCCGTGAAAAGGCTGATGGATGAGGGACATTGTTACGAGTCGAAGATCGGGATACTGAATTACGTTGCGTGATCCAAATGTCCTTAAATAAATATGTGTGCCGGGGTGGCGCAGAGATAACTACGCAGGGGATGTTGTGGAATTGCCCACATTGCAATGAACCTGCGGAAAACATTGATTATATTGGACCTGGTAGAGAAAACTCAACGCCTTCAGGGGGAGTAGTTCACGGCGGGACAATTTAAACCTCAAAAAATGGAACGAATCGGTATCGGATTAATGGAAGATACGTATAGTTTCCATAAAACCCTATGGACATGGAAAATGGATGATAAAGGGTATTTGGTAGTAACAAAAAAAGCTATTAAGCCAAGGAGGGGGTAACGGGTGGCAAAAATCGGTGAGCCAAAATCAGGGTGTTTGAGAATATGTACGATTTGTGATTCGCTATACCCTGGCGATACAGCAGAATGTAAAGCATGCCCTAAGGGAGGCAATCTCATCCCATTAATGCCGGAGAAGACATGAAATGGCTTGCGCTCTGCAACGGAGGCCCAAACAACACAACGGTTGGCAGGGAATGTGCCAGTCTGGGGAAAGCCTGCGGAACGCTGGAATCCATGATGAGAAGTCTTGGCGCAAGCATCGGCCAGATCGAAAAAGTAGAGAACCAGAGAACGCTTGATCAGGGTGTTTTCGTGAAAACTGAAAAAGAAGCGGGCGGAGGGACATGAAAAAACAACCCCTTACGGCTATTGATCTTTTTTGTGGAGCGGGCGGCAGTACATTGGGCGCCAAGCTTGCAGGATGCAAAGTGATCGCCGCATATGACCTTAATAGTACCCACTTGAAGTCTTATAGGGCGAACCATCAGGACGTGCCAACATATTGCGCAGACGTACTAGAACTGGAAACTTCTGAGTTGCCAGAGGGGGTAGATATCTTAATGGGCAGCACACCATGTGAAAGCTTCAGCAGGATAAATATGCATGGCAGGATATGCGACATGGCTCTTACAGATAAGTTCCTGGAAATAGTAGCAGACTACAAGCCGAAGTATTGGGTACTTGAGAATGTTCCTGATATTGCAAAGTACCTCAAAGAACGCAACGTGCCATACCACATGCTGTGTGCCGCAGATTACGGCGTGCCGCAAAGAAGAAAGAGGTGCATGGCAGGCAACTATCCTGAACCAATAATGACTCACAGGCACGGGGATCTCAGATGGCATACTAAATTCGGACAGATCAGGGATACAGATAGAAGCAATCACAATATCCTTTCAAGGAAAGCAATACAGGGTATGTACGAGCGCATTTGGGAAATGGGTAAGAAAGGGCATGGCTTCAAAGTAAAAATCGTAGATGATGATACTGTGCTGAACACGATCACGTCATCAGAGAGTCATGGTGTGCGAGCAGGATCTCACATAGTCTGGGACAACGGCACATTACGCAGACTTACGCTTTTAGAATGCCAGAGGGCGCAGTCATTTCCAGATAACTATATGTTTTGTGGAAATTTGTCTACCAAATACAAACAAATCGGTCAGGCAGTGCCACCATTACTCATGAAAGCTATAGTAGAAGGGATTAGAGATGCACTATAAACAAACCCTGCGAGTGTACCTTTGCTCATATCATCCTGCAGTCATGTCAAAAGGGAAATCGTATACTAATCGTTCGGATCTCACAGACTACCCTCAATACACGCTGGAGGATATGGATGATGTTAAACATTTCATACCGGGAGTGTTTGTGGAAGTGGATGTGGTATTATGAGCGGAGAAAAATGTCCAAAATGCGGAGGATATAGAAGCAGAGGCGCACCACATGATGAAGGGTGGATATGGCAATGGGAATGTACTCAATGTGGCAGTATTGAAGGCGTTACAAAAGACGGAGATAGGTAAGTATGTTTATAAAGAAACTTCTTTGTCGCCTCGGATTCCACAACTGGTCAGCCAACCGCGGCGGTGTCAGGATATGTATGTGGTGCCCAGCGGTGGATAGATATTACGGCATATCCGGCTATCTCAGGCGGCAATTGGATATAACGACCACATATCAGAGGAAGAGTAATGCAGAGATGCGAGAGGAATGGCAGCGAGGTTTAGCAGCTAATGGAAACAGGTAAACAAATGCAGACAAACAGGACAATTATGGCGGCTGACCAAAAAAGCTACAATTGTCAAGAAGGTAGCAGAATATCAGCCGCCGATAACTATATTACCCTTCAGGATAATATAGTTTCTTGTCTAAAAGGTGTATAATGCCAATAAACGAACCCGATGTAATCCCAGTTAACTGTTCAATTCCACCAGAGCTTCATG
>Ga0180732_1000889_pt1 | contig 21255 bp, 29 predicted proteins | sample KR11_01MetaG_FD_148674 | JGI IMG/M metagenome (GOLD analysis project Ga0180732, IMG submission 148674) | Groundwater microbial communities from the Olkiluoto Island deep subsurface site, Finland - KR11_0.1 MetaG | ecosystem: Environmental > Aquatic > Deep subsurface > Groundwater | place... | reverse complement strand
ACTTTCATTACCCCAGATCGCATTAAAGGATTTTGCCTTTGCCAACAATGATTCATAACTTTCAGATCTCAGCGCTGCTAATTTCTGTTGATGCGCTTCTATTTCGGCTTCGTATTCCTTATTCTGTCTGTCTGCCTCTTCATATCTGAGTTCAAGAATGGTTTTTCCTGCAGCTGCTTCTTTACGTAACTCGGCAATTTCCTTTAACCGTGCATTATAAACAGCCATGTACTTGTTATACTGGATCGAGTTGGGCTTGTACTCTTCAGCCTTATCTTTATATGATTTTAGATGAAAATCGGTTTCCAGGAAATCGGCATACTTTGTTTTTGCGGTCCTGAATGCGTCTTCAGTCGGGAATTGTTTTAACCGTTCTTCCCTTTCCAGCTCTAATGGTGTTTTATTTTTATATTTCGGTTCTGTTTTTATGGGTATAAAATTTTCAAGGCTTTTCTGTTCCCTCACAAAATCCCCGTACTCCGCTGCGCCCTCGGCGAACTTCTCCCCGGCGCCAGTCTTATGGGATTCTTCATGCTCCAGGATAACCTGCATTCTCTGGGCTATTTCCTCTTTGAGCAGTTCTTTATCAAATTCAGTGAACTCAGTTGAAGTATCGAGTTTCGAATATACCTTCGTGAGTGTATCCACGTCCTGACACGTCTTGATTCGAAACTGCATTTCGGCATAAGAGTATGATATTCCAGGTAATATATGCGGTTCGTACCACATCTTTTCCGGTACGAACGTACCGCATTTAGGGCATGTACCGATCGGCGCAAATCTAGTACCGCAGTAGGGACATGATGAGAATAACTTTGATGATAATATATCTGCACATTTCTGGCATTCTGTTTGATCGCTTATCGGTATTGCACTGGCATAGTTGTTACCCAGCATCGGCATACCGCAAAGGGTTTCGCTATCGAATCCAGCCTTTGCATAATGTCTTTGACCCAGCTTTTTAGTCCATGCAAAATATCCTTCTGGCGGTACTTTGAATTTAGGATCGGGCAAGTTACCCACCTTCGCCTTTTATGGTTTTCCTGACCTGCTGCCATCCTTCTGTTTTTTTATAGCATTTAGCTGAACAGATATACCCTTCATCCACAAGATGCTCTTCATCAATAGCTGTGAATTTCTTTTTACATACCACACATGTCTGTATGTTTTCCGAACCTTCCTTGATTATATTCTTCTCCCTGGCGAACTGCTCTGCCTTTTTGAACGATGCTTCATCCACATCGAACTCAGCTATCTTGCGCTCGTTCTCGAACACAATGCCGTTAATGATCTTGCCGGGCGCAGGATCAAGCATGATTTTTATCGCATTGTTCTTATCATCGGTGAACCCCAGCTCAACAGTGTACCCAAAGGCACCCTGGTATCTCAGCACGTATATATTAGTGAATGTTTTTGCATGGAAGCTAGTACTGGTTTCTTTTCCCTGCCCTTTACGATATATCAGATACTTCGAATACTGGTCTTGCTCAACTGACACGATGACAGGGGTTTTAATATATTGGCCGCCCGAGTATTTTGATTCCGTGCCCGTGACTTGCAGGAGTATTGTCCGCGCGTTCAAGTCTTTTTTTTTAGTGTCATATCTGGCTGCAGGTTCGCCTGCCTGACCCTCGCCAACTCTCTTCTTTCTCATCATTTCGGCAATGCGCTTCTCGATCTCGTCTTTCATCAGGTCAAGTTCGGGAGATACTATTGGTGCTGGTGGTGGTCTGATCACTGGCGGTTTGCCCGTTTCTTTCTCTTTCTGCCGCTCTTTCTCTTTCTGCCCCTCTAATTCTTTTTTTTTCCTGAGTTCCTCGATTCGTTTCTCGATATCTTCCCCTCTCTTTATGACCCGTTTCAATTCTTCTATGGGCACGGGTTCCATTGGCGCAGTTGGAGCTCTGGGCATTGTAACCTCTTCTGGTTTTGTAATGTGCTTCTGCGCCGGGAGCATTATACCGCGCTTCACCCACAGTTCGATAAGTTCCATTTTCTTTGCTGGGGTTATTATGGGTCTGCCTTCAACCTCTGACCTGATATCCATGGATGCCCAGAACCTGTCCGGTCCGATCTCCCGGGCTAACAGACCATTGAAGATGTCATGTATTTCCTCTTCAATAAATCCAGGTATTTGTTCTTGATCCTGGAATTCAGTCCATTTCTCTTCTAAGAGATTTACCAGCTCGTACCCTTCCCGCACTTTTCCAAGCATGTCGTTCAGCGGACGCCTGCCTCCTTTACTGCGATCTGTGGCCTGGCTGTGTATGAAGAAATCTATCTGAGACATGTAAGATGCACATACCCAATCGTTGCCTCGCTTAACACACCGATCACGCATCTCTTTGAATGCCAGTTCCGCGTTCTTATATGCCATGAGAAAGTCGCCGAATGAGATTAACCTGTCTGATAACTCGTTCAGTCGCGCCGATACCGATTCACCGAGTTTAATAGCATCTTCCTTGCTCAGAAAATATTTGATAGCAACCCGGAGTTCATCAAGCTCTGAGGGTCTTGTTACTTTTTTTATAGCTTCCTCAAAGTTCGAGACGTGCCATCCACTATACTTTTTCCTGAGAGTATTGTAAGACAGTGGACCTGCTGGGTCTGCCACATTGTTTGAATCGGCCATGTACTTATATAAAGTTGTCAAACTAAAAAAAGATACCTATTGAACTACCACCCACCCTTTCGGGCTGGAGCTTCCTACGCAAAGATTATTTCCAAAAAAAGAATTTGCCAGATGGACATGCCATCTGGAATCCATTCAGATTAGTATCTTCCCTCGTAGGCCGCTCTGTATTTTTCAGCCCATACTGGAAGACCTGCGGTTTTCTTCAGCCCTTGCATACATTCTGCAACAGCCTTTACACCTCCGTGCAGCCGCTCAGTACCACATTTTATATATCCTCCACCATCTGATCCTGCGATCATAGCAATTGATGCCTGATATTTGGCTGCTGCTGCATTTCCGTCCATTACTACCATAATTTTGTTCCCTCCTGAACTTTTGATTAGTATTCTATGTCAATATTAGTAACCCTCGCTTATATAACTGTGTAGTTACTAAAGAGTATACTGGGATTCAATTCATGTCTAACAAGAAGAAGTTTAAAGTCCAGAAACCTATAAGGCTAACAGAATCTGATGAGAGATTCTTAAACGAATTATCTACTGAACTTGGTATTTCGTTTTCTGCTGCTGTGAGGGAATGTGTTAACTTCACGTTTGTCGTGGCGCCTGTGCTGAGAGAGATAACAATCTGGGATGCTATAGCGAACATTCAGCCTGAGTTTTTGGAAGAGATGTCGAAGATGAAAGTAGGAGGAATTACGAATGGCAAACCCGCTACAGAGACAGACAAAAAAATATAAAGAAGCCTACCACCCTGAAAAGAAAAAAGGAAGGGTCCAGATCACCGTTGATGAAGATCTTGCTGAGATCATCCGAGAAATGAAGAAAGACCCATTCACGGACAGGGCTATCCGCGGGTATGCAAAGGCGTTTTTGGGAAAGGAATGAAAAATAGCAAACCGAAAGTTGTAAAAGTTGTTTACGATACTTCTATTGGCTCCGATAGGAAGAAAATCGTTCTATTCGACAATGGTAAGATGTTGGATGACAACATTGAAGAAAGACATTGGTTTATGGCAGAAGAGCCGAAGTCTGTATCTGACCAGAAATATATATTCTCATGCGATTTTATACTTCAGTTCGGTGATAAAGAATATGTCCGGTCGGACATATCTTTGCATTGTAATGGTAATAATAGAAAGATCCTTAAAATTGATGTATCATCCGAACATGATAATACCGGGCATGTTTCGTTCTTGATCGAACCGAAAGAATGGAAGGGTGAATTATTAAACCATATAAAGCAGCAGGAGAAAGATTTTTATTTATCCGAGCATGAATTATTGCTTGCATCTCATGATTTACTGAAGGATGAATATTCGTGGGTTCATTTTAGACATCATGTAGAAATTGATGGGTGTATTGTGGATGGTCTGGCTTTTGTAAATCATTGTAATAATTATAATTCGAATACTAAAATAATAGGGTTTGAGGCTAAAACAAATCATGATAATTATAAGAGGCTTTATGGTCAAATCAATTCTTATTTATCGATTTGTGATGAAGTGTATCTGGTTATTGAAGATAAAGATGTTCCAAAAGATTTGCCGTTTTATGTTGGTGTAATCAAAGTTCAAGATAGCATCTCAAAGATTGCAAGACAAGCAACGTCACTCAAACACTCTGCAGATGTTGGAGATTGCTGGAAGACTTTACTGAAAAATTTGTGTGTCAGTATTGGGTTGAAAAAAGAGACACCACTAATTAAATTCTTTAATACACTAGAAAATATAAAACGGAAGCTTATCTGGAATCAGTTTGTTATCGGCTGGCACCAAACTTATGTTGATGAATATGTTGCGTTGACTGATGATGAAAAGAAATTGATTAAATTGTTCTTCGATACTGAAAAAGCAGAAGATGTTAAACCTCTGGTGAAATTGCTTACTTTGGATAATTTTTGTTAAATTCCTTTTTGTATAGATAATCTGTCACCACGCACCCCGTAATATAATTACGGGGCATGAACGCTATCAAAGGGCGCATGGGAATAGAAATATAAGAGGTTAAAATGGACAAATCAGAAAAGTATATACAAATGTGTAAACAGGCTATTGAAATACAGAAGCTATGGAAACGTGATGATGGCGATTTTGCATATACCGATGGAGATTTAGATAGTTATCCACAAGGAACAAGAATAATCTGGCATAGTAAAATGACGAATGGTGGATATCATAACTGGGATTCTAATTGGTATATGCCAGAAGGTTGTATTTGGCTCCCCCGACAAGACCAATTACGGAGTAAAATATGACCGAATTGGAAATATTAAAAGGTAAAATCGAAGAAGAAAAAATAGATCTTATCTTTGAAAAACATTCATCTCATTTTTTAAATCGATGTTTTCCTGACTGGATTAAATGAAATCACAAATGCGCCCCATCCTCCAGTATCACCAAATCGATTCTCTTTTTTGCAGCTGAAGAAATCTTTAGATATTGTTCGTACGATAACGAATATTCAATATCTGCTAATTCTTCTTCATCTGCACACATTATTTCTTTTTCATTATCAGTCATAATCATGTCAAATAATCCTGTCACCAGCGACATATACTACCGTGGTAACAATGTCATAACATATACAGTAAATATAATCATCGCTACTATCATTGTTTTCACCATCAAATCCTCAAATCTAAATATGCTTTCAACGCTTTGCTGTATTCTGCTTTCCATTTCTTCGTGCGTTATTCCCTCTTCGTGTGCCATTTTTATGAGCCATATATGTTTATTCATTGATATTACCTCTATTTACCATGTATGTACTCCAAAGTATATATAATTTATGTATATCCATACAGACCGATATACCTATATACATATATACTGTAGTAGAGTGTATGGGAAAAATTACTATAAATATAAATGATGACCTTGAACGTAAGGTGAGAATTAAAATAGCTAAAAATGGAGGAAAGAAGGGAGATTTGACTAAAGCAATAGAGGCAGGATTGTCTTTATGGCTCAAAGAAAACTAAACCGAGCTCGACTACAGAAGAATTAAAAGTTGTGTATTATATAATAACTAGCGGAGACGCCTAAACAGAATATTGCTATCACTGTTAACAACCAAAACCAATTCTCTTGTAATTTAGCCTCGCGCTCTTCACACTGATCAAAGATATTGGTTGAAAAGGATGGATGTTCAATATTCGCTTCACTGATTTTGGTTTTGCCTCTAAAAAAACGCAATAGGTAATTGCTTGCTCTCCGTGGGTACGCAAAAATATGTCGTAGATGTTCACTGTCGTTCCTAAAAAGAAATCGGTATAAAGAGATAATAATTCTTGTTGAATGATTTTCTGCGGTCATTTTACCTCTAATTCACTGGTTTTTGACTTGTGTGGTGTATTGGAACTCTGTAATCTATCCTTTAAGAATTCTGCGAAGTCTCGACCCCGTGGGATAGTATTGGAGGCTCCAACTACCTCAGTGACCTCTTCTTTCAGGGCAGAAGTACATACAAAATATACTTCGTCATGGTCCTTAAGTCCCTTCTCCAATTTGGCCCTCAAGACTTGCGGGGATATCCTGGAAAGTTGGAACTCAATCCCAACTTTAATACCATCGATAACTGTACTGATGTCAGCCCCCTTCTCTACATTCAGGACCGCGGGTAGTCCGCGCATGACCAGCTCGCCGCAAATCTCTAAACAGCTTCCTGCATGTTCTATTGATTCTCGCCCGATCATATCATTTGCGTTTAATAATCCTTTTCTCACCCAGACATTATGCCGCCCGCCTCCAACACAATGCTGGATATTCCTGGATTCGTACCCAAGCTTTCCAAGGTTATACGGTGGTTCGTTAGTCCACGAACTGAGAATAATCCCGTGTTCATCTACGAACTTTTTCAACCCCGGATGAACTAATGAAAAAACATCTCCGCTTTCTGTTTGTAAAAGTGTTTTTTGTTCATGATTACTCTGTAATATCACCTTATCTTCCCACTCCGTGAGTTCGTTTCGAAGCGGTACAGTCATCATATCAATTCGAGCAATACAGTCCCCTGGGTTATTGCCTATCAACCATTTTTCTTCACGTTCACTGAGGTCAAAGTAATTCCTGGTTGGTACGATGTTCTCAGGACGCATATTCTTTCCAAAAATATAGTTCTGGAATATGTTTGCTTTGAACTGGGCTGAAGCTTCAGTGTTGATCTTCCAGTCTTCAATGGTCTGTGTGGCAAAAAATCCGGTGAGTTTTGCGCTCCTGCCCAGGCGCAAAATATCAATAATGAATTGGGCAAGTGGGGTAGATTTTAGTAATGTCCCCGCCTCATCAACTGCCACAATAGTGCCATTGCACCCAGGAACTGGCTTGCTGAACAACTGCATAAGAAGTCCAACCACAAAAACATTAACTGCGTCCTTTATGTCGGGCGGGCAGCCTGATAGATCAAAAATTAGTAGCTGTTTTGTGAGATCCACGTTTGTGGGTTTCAATAAAAATTTCCACATTTCATCAACCATTGCAGTCTTTGATACAAGCGCCTTCAGACTAAGATTGCCCGGATCCTTCTTTGATAGCTCCACCCAATAATAATGCAAATCGCTAAGATTCGGCCATGCAGCGTTTTCCCATGTCTTTGGGTCGTGGGTTATGCCCCGCGAAGTGTACAGGTCTCGCAGAGTCATTACGATCTCGTTATCCATGTTCAAACTTCCGGAATCACGAAAGAGTGTATTGAAGAAATGCAGTACCAGGCTGAGATGAGAGCTGTATGTGTACTCGTCCGGTTCCCCCCGGTATATTATTTGAAGTGGGTTTATACTATAGTTCCCATAGCGACCGATATCAATCACCGCAGCAATATCCCCAAGTGCAGATGCTATGTTCTTAATATCAGTCACGGTCTCCGCTTTAGGTGTGATGAATACACCACTCATCGTAAGAACAGTAATTGCTCTGAGGAGGTGTGTCCCCATGGTCACCGTCTTGCCGCAGCCAGTGGCTCCCGTATAGGTTGCATGAAGGGTGACCGTGGGATCAACGAGAATCTGTTTTCCCGTTAGCCTATCAATACCGACCAGGTATCCTGTCTCTGCTGTGGTACTGTTCGGGTTGGACAAGCAAGTGAGTTGTGCGGCATAATCCGGTAACAGTTCAACAGAGAAGTCCTCAGCACGGACTGGAAGGGGCAATGATGCACGATACGCTTCCATCATCCTGTATCGTGGAATATCATATTCAATTGAATGCCTGTGCAATACCTGATCTATCTTAACCTCGATTGTATTGAGTTCGTTCAGGTCCCTTGTTGTAACGGCGATAATTGTGGTTGTAGAGAGATGTTTTGAGCCTGAATGCAGTTCTTTTCCAATCTCAATAGCATCCTTACGATCTTCAATTATTGAAATGTCCATCAGGTTCGGATCCTTATCCTTTGTTTCCTGGAGTGAACAGTTCATAGAATATATTGCATTCTCTACCTCAGCAAGAGATTCCTGGGTCGGGATTGGAACCACTTCGAATGAATATGATATGACGGCTTTCTCGGAAGATAACATACTGAGTTCTTCAAGTATAGTATCTCTGAGCTTCGCAGGAAATCCAGCCCGCATACCTCGCTGAACTCCAAGTATATAAAGCTTCACAAATATGTTCCGGTTAATTATGATCATATCCGGTGTCTCTTCAATTGAGACGGGGAGCATTGATCTAATAAATCGGAGTTGTTTTAGTTCTTCAGACGCTTTATTTTGCGCTAATAAAATGTTCGAAACTACTTCTCGTTTCTTTCGAAACAGGTTGTGTAGCAGTTTTGATAGTTTTGACAAGTTTACATCCCCTGCGTCATTTTCTGGTATAACATCATAGTGATCTCGTCTGGTGATGCGAGTACCCGGAAGTGTGCGCCCAACGACCTGAATTGGTATTCCAGACCTTTTATCATTGTATTCATTGCTTCTTGCGCGTTAGCTGTGTCTGTATATTTCCCAAGTTCGCACATAATAAAAAACTCTGGATGAATATTTGTTCCTGATTTGTTGATCAATTTCTGGATACTGAACAAATGTTCCTTAACTGGTTTCGGGACATCTGCCCCATTAGCTGCAGATAGGATCTGTGCCTCGTACTGCCCGTTATGCTTTGTTGTCGTGTTCATATTGAACTGGAACTGTGCCCCGTCTTTCAAAGTCTTAAGAAGCGAAATAATATTCTGATTATGTTCAGTCTTTGAATCGTCACAGGGGCGAGGCGGCACGTATTGTATTAAAATAAAAAATATCTTATCTTCATATTCAATCAATGTGCCTGTTATATTAACAATTCCCAAGAACCGCATAATCAATCGCGTAGATGCTTCATTGTATTTCGAGATGAGTGTTTCTCCCCGCTTTGATCTGGTATAGAATTGGTATGTCAGTCTTGCGTTTTCGAGCAGTTCATCGCTCCGCAGCCGTGTGTAAAAGAACCGCCACAGGAGGGCGAGAATAGCGAAGAATATGATCTTACCGATCCATCCCGAAAATATTATGCATACAAAAATGATGGCAGAGATTATTAAGAAGATAAAAGCTACTATAAACCATTCATAACTCATGTTAAATTTCTTTCTGGATATTTTTTTCAGGCTTTTTGGGGATATCTGTATAATGGGTTCTTCGCGCATGGTGTGAATCAACTCCTTATTGAAAAGAAAAGCTCATGAAAATAGAAGGGGCCTACAATGAACAGTGCCGCGACTACAATTAATATGATCAATAAAGCAAGTGCGAATACAAGTGCCCCAGCCGTTCCTTCTTGGCTCCCAGAAGCAGTCAAATAATCAATTGTCCCTATCCCAACAGCGGCAGTACCAACCATTGCTGGCTGCATGAATATGATCAATACCAAATACAAGCCAATTATCTCAACGGGTTTGGTAGCACGCGGAAACTTCCATAAAAAAATGAGGATAACAACAAATGAGCAGATCAAAGTCAAGATGAGAGTACGCAGAGCAAGCAAGATTTGGATCATTAACCAGAATATGCTATATATAAACTTCACGAACCCGGATTGTGATGAGTTCTGAATTGTGGTCAGGGCACTCGTGTCCATCATGTTAGAGGCTGCCTGGGCGAGATTTAGAAGAAATACTATAATGATTACAACAAATATGAACAGCCCCATGATAGTCCCGCAGTTCTTCACAAATTTCTCAAGATTGAACGATTTGCCTGAATTAAACGCGAAATCAATAGCCCGTGCTTGTTCTGGCGCTTTTGATTGCGTGACTAAATAACACATTGCAAGTAAAATATATGCAACAAATATAGTGAACGCGAAGATGGACGTGCTTTTTATAGTATTTCTTACCACTGGATTATCGAATGGATTATACCAGACAGAAAGTGTCTGGAAACTGGACGTGGATGAGTTGCCGCCAAGAGATTTGCTTGTGGAATCAAAAAACATATCTATTCCACCCGCAACCATGCCAGCACCAACATCTGATGTAACATCATTGGCAGAGGCTGGAGCGACATGGGGTAAAATAAATAGTAAAAATATAACCATCCACCTCATATTTTACTCCGGGCCAGAAAAGAAGTCAAAACCTTGATCAACAACGTCTTTAGACGTGGGTTGCCAATCGAACCTCATCTTTCCAGAATCGTTCTCGATCAGTGTATGGGAATTATTAGATATCTGGAACCTCCGTACAGCTCCAAACATCTTGTATGTCAGGATAAGTTCATCATTATTAACAGTATATGTGCCAACAAGCTCAACAGTTTGTTGGGTAAATTCCATATATTCAGTAGCATAGAATATATTCCCCTCAGAAAACTGGAGCGTGTTAGAATTATTAGAGACGTATTTTCCATTCAAAATTATGCCATCATCAAGACACCCCGAAATGACTAACAAGACAACACATAATACAATCAATTTTATTTTCATAATGACCTCTTTGCAGTATAATACAGGGTTCCAAACATAACGCTAAAAATCATTATCACTGAAATATATAATCCGCTAAATGATCTTTTAAAATTATAAGTATCACGAACAACCGTAGCCTCGGCTGCTGATACATTATCAATCGTATAGAGGTTTGATACCTGAATTGTAAGGTTCTGATAATCCGGGTTTGCAGTCCATGGGATAATTACTTTGTCGTTCATCTGACGCAATGAGCCGGTGCCGGTGGTCCAGATATTTGCGGGTGTAAGGTTTGCGAAATAGATACCTTTTGTTGTTTGTTCTACATGTGCGATCATCTTATAATTATTAATGTGATTACCATTATAAGTATAATTTATAAAGGCGGGGCTGGAAGTTAACGTAATCTCTGTGCGTGCATTAACTGAATTGTTGTATTCTGTGATGTTCAGGGTGTGGGTTACTATATTGTACTGTTCGGGGGCGATCTCAGCATCTTGAAATATCTTTGTTTCTTTGAATCTACCACATACCCAGCATCCATTCTTATCACAACACATCACATGCCATTTTAAAACCACGGTCAGTGTGGCTACCAAGTTGTTTTCTAATTGAGAATAAGAACAGCTCTTTGTTATGCTGTCAAAAATACCGGATATTTCATATTTAGTCCCATATTGCGTTATTGCCAATTCCGCTGGATTGCCATTGATAAAATACTTCCCGTCCGCTTTTGTTAGATTTCGGAATCCCATAATATCAATCCATGCTATAATATGTCCATCTTTATTCCATTCGACTGAAGGAACTCCAGAACTGTAAGGAAGTTCTGATATGTGTGTGATATACGGTTCATCCATGATATCGAAGATGTCCTGCATCGCGGCAGCCGGTAAGAGTAATGTAAAAGCAATCATTAACAGGCATAGCCTCATTATTTTCCAAGCCCCATTATCAGGCCAATCGCAACACCCAGGATGATAATTCCAACTAGGAGTGTTATCCCTATCTGAATGTTGTCGGTTATCCCTGCCGTGGTCATCTTGGCGTCCTTGCTGCTCGACCCGACTGCGGATTTCATTGAGTTCTTGACGACGCCAAAAAGGACACATATAATCAAGGCAACCAATAGAATCGCTGACGCCCACTGGATAGTGCCTTTTGTACTGGCGTCGAGGCTATTGAACGCCGCGATAGGATCTCCAATTATTCCCCAGAGAGATGTGATATCTCCCTCCTTTGCTGCGGCCGGCAGAGCGAGCAAGCCGATTAAGTATATTATTATCACCATCCTTCGGCCCATCAATAATTTGCCCATAGTTATCACCTTCATACTTACAATTAGTCTGACTAATATATATACCTTCTGTAATACATAAGGAATAACAAATATGATATAGTTAAATAACATTAATATATTAAATTCATTGGAGACTTAAGAGGATGGAATCTAGGAGAATTAAGAGGAACGGCAATTCATTGGGTGTGATACTGGATAGGGGCACGCTCGAAAATGTGTATGATTTAAAAGAAAATGATGATGTACTGGTTGATTATGCTTTTCCAGATATACTAATAATCGTGCCTAAAGCGCGGGAGCGATTTCTGAAAAAAAAGGTTTAAGGACTTCTATTTTACCTATTGTTTCACTTTCGTAAAAAATAAATTCAGTCCTTGCAGCATTGTTTTATATTCATCGTGCTCCTTTCGGAGCCGATCTAAATCATTCAGCATTTTTTCAAAGAACTTTTCGATGGCTTCAGAGATTTTGATAGGTTCATCCTCTTTTGCGCCAGTGATGCGCCGAGCTACTGATTCGAGATATTCGTATTCCTTGTAGATTGTTAACAGTGTCTCGCCGGGTGGAGCGTCCGGGGAGCGTGTTTTGATAGCTTCGATCAACTCTTCCGGGATCTTGACGTTCTTAGTTTTATTATTTGGCATATTTATACAGTCCTCGTAAAAAGTTATATGTGCTTTTGATACATATATAGTTTTAGCCTATCCCGCAAAGCAGTCCTCGTAATACTGATTTTTGGGATAGGCGTGCGATATAGAGGATTATGGAGAAAAACAAAGAATTTTCAGACACCAGGGAAAGCATTGAACGTGCCTCGGAAGCTTCGGGTGCCAGGGAGATGCTGGCTGAGCTGGCGAAGAAGATGAGCGGCGGCAGCCAGGCAGGGCGCAAAATTGAGGATTTTTATGTTAAAACCGTGGATAATATACCTGGCGGAGTAAGAAAAATCGTAGATGCGCTGAGTAAATATGCTGAAAAAGTACAGCAGAAGAGAATGTATTACAGTGCACGTGAACAGAGCTGGTTTCCGTTTGGTGAAGAAGATAGAGATAAGGAAAGGGGTGAGTTAGAGAAAATAGGGCACAAAACACAAAAGTTGCTTGCAAATCCGCCAAAAGATGTGAATGCATTTAACGAATCAGTTAAATTTGTGTATAAGAACATGATCATGGGCGGCATAGAATAATGTCCTCCAACCTTATCCTTCGCGAATCCACCGGCGAGATCCCCACAAACTACACCCGTAAGTACGCAGAGACGCGCGGCTGGGGCGACTGGGAAATCGTGCGAGAGGTAGTCCAGAATTCTTTAGACGCCGCAGGGTCAGCGCATATAGAAAAAACACCTGACGGTTTGGTAATAACAGACAAAGGACATGGTTTTAACGCCCTGAATTTACTCATGGGCACAACAACAAAGTCAAAATGTGAGAGGGGCAGATTCGGGGAGGGGTTAAAGATCGCGATTTTAGCTGCTATGAATGCAGGATATACAGTGGACATACTCACAGATTCTATGCATATCATACCTCAGTGGAGGACTATAGAAATAGATGATCCGACCCAGGGTAAACTCAAAGCAGAGATAATGATTTTCAAATATGATCAAGTGCCGCCCATGAGTGGTACTAAAGTGACGATCAAAGGATACACTGCAGATACATATCACGAACGGTTCAACATTGAAACAAATAAGAAAATTGTATTTAAAGCAAAAACTGCTGTCTGTGAAGGTAAAGAATATTATAGCTACATAATCGATGAAGCGATTAAATGCCTCTATGTGCGGAATATCTATGTCCAGGAGATGGTTAACAGGAAACAGCCATTATATTCTTACGATCTTTTTAATGTCCAATTAAGTACCGACCGTAATATTCCATCGAACTGGGATATAAAAAGCGAGATAGGGAAAATCTGGTCTTATGTATCCGATCAAAAGCTTATAGATCAGTTCTTTAAATCTGTTGATTCCGAGGGTTATGAATCCGAATCTCATTTAAGTTCTGATATAATGCATGCCGCACATACTGAAAACGCATGGAAAACAGGATTTAAATCTCATTATGGTGGCAACGCGTTTCTTAAGACCAAAGATGAGCGAACCAGGCTTGCAGAATATCATTCTCATTTCCTCAAGAAAGGCGTGCAGCTTCCCGACGGTATTCGATCCACACTTAATATGATTGGAATACCTGACGATAACGAGGTACTTAAACTCATAACAAGCAGGCTCCCAATGGGGGCAATATCCCTGACACCGCAGCAGATGGATAATATGGAGTACATTCGCAGGATCCATTACATACTGAAAGAGAAATACTATCCCGGACTCAACTGGGTATTTGCAGCCACGAAGGAATCCATGCTTGATTCAACTGGAAAAGTGATAGATAAACACATATATTTGAGAGAAGATGTTATGGAACATCTTGTCAGTGCTCTGGACACATTTGGGCACGAAGTCACTCACATTGCCTTTCCTGAATTAGACGACAACACAAGCGATTTCTATTCAAAGATCGGGCTTGTCATGGCAACGATTACATTCGTTATTGTTGAGGATATGAAAAAGAACAAGCCGCCGCCAAATCTGATGTGGTGAGTCGTTAAATATGGATAGGAGGGGTGAACTACCTCACGCTGAAGCTGTGAGGCTTCCTGATTCATAGACCGAACTTGCTTTGACGTATGGGATACTGTTGAAGTATCGCAGGAACATCAAAGTATTGGCTTCAATCTCCACAGGCGTTAATTCGGTACGCACCGTACCTATTCCTTGTTGTTTTAATCCTTCGTTCTCCATATTTATGCTTGAATTGTAGTCTCTATCCATCACATTGCTACACTTCTTGCAGACATAAACACGTTCATCCAGTGCTATTTCCTGAATGTTTCCACATTTCGAGCATGTTTTGGTTGATGGGTACATCCGGTTCACTTCAATTGGAGTATGCACCTTTTGCTTAAGTGTGCTTATTATCCCGCCGATTGATGTGATTAGGATTTTTCTACCCCATATCCTCTGCCACGCCTTTACATTTTCATCCTGAAAACATACAGTTCCGTATTTATCTTTCAGGTGACTGACGACCTTATTTTTTATATCCTTCTTGATGTTATTTGCTTTTTCATATTCTTTATTGAGTTTGATCCTTGTCTTATTCCAATTCTTGCTATGGAGGTGCTGCTTACTGAGTTTTCGTGCAAGTTTCCTGAGCTTCGGGCTGATTGGAATAGCGTATTGGATTGCAGTACCGTTTGATAGTACCAGTTGTTTGCTAAGACCAAAATCTATTCCCACTGATTCGGCTTGAGGTACTTGTTTTTTCTTTTCCTGATAAGTTGTTATGGATAAATAGTAGTTTCCATTCTTGTGGATCAGAGTGCCATTGGCAATATCCGCTCCTTCGGGTATTTGTTTTAATCCAATTACTTTTAATTTCTGTTTTAGTCCCTGTACCGTTATGTATTTTGCATCCAGAATCTTAAAAGTATTGCCAAATTGCTTCAAGGGAATGGACTGGATTTCACTTTTGTATTTCAGTTTCCCTATTTTATGACCTTTCTTTTTGAGTTCGGATAGACCCCGGATATTATCCTGTGCCCTGCTGATTATGCTTTGCCTCATCTGAGAGGAAAGACAACGCAGATCACGAATTTCAAAAATATCCTTGACCTTTACAGGAACTTCATGAATTTTATCATCCATTTCAAAAATATTATGTTGGGATAGAACATGATTATAGAGCCATTTTGCTTCAAGAAATAATCGGTTAAGATGTTTCTGTGTTGTATTGCTGAGATGAGATAAATCTATTTTGGTTTCATACACTCTACACATTTGAGTCTTACGCTTTGCTTTTGTTGCTTTCAGGGTGGCTTTAATAGTTTCGTTTTTGCTCATAATCCTTTTTGCCCCTCAATATACTTCTTAACCACTTCAAGGGTTACAGAACCAACCGATGAGATGAATTTTGAATGAGTCCATAATGTAGGAAGTCTGCTTTTCAGAGCTGGAAACTCTTTTCTAAGTTCATGAGAGGTATATCCTTTTATCATGTTCACGGCTGTTACCACACCTTTTTTAGGGTCAATATCTAATAATAGATGCACATGATCGGGCATAACTTCCATATCTAAAACATCATATCCGTATTCTTTTTGTTTTTCCAAAATAAGCTGTTTAAGCCTAATATCGATATCCCCTTCAAGGACCGCCCTTCGATATTTGGGACAAAATATAACATGATATTGACAGCTATATATCATCCTGCCATCTGAATGGTATTTCTTTGAACTATTCTGAATCTCCATTAAATGTATATACGTCAGATTGATATATAACTATTTTGGTAGCTATCGCCTTGTTCCAAGGGGTACGATTCATCCTCATCCTAAAGGCGTGAGGCTTTCTCTACCCCTTGACCCCATTAACGTAATGGTAAATGTTGCCGGAAGGGAGTGGGGGTTAGTGATTCAAGAAAAGTTTTGATAGATCCGGTAACACTTACCACCTGATATCTTTGTTTGACACGGCTCATATATATAGCTATCGGTTTGTTCGTTCGCCAATATACGAAATATAAATGAGAAAAGGTATTTATACTATATCATCATAATGAGAACTCATAAGGAGTTGTAATAATGGTACATATAATACACGTTCAGACTGTTCTTCTTGAGGAAGAACTGAAAGCGTTGAAAAATAAAACCAACAGGGAATCAACTAAGGATGCCCTGAGCGATGCCGTTGAGCATATATTGCATTGTAAGCAAGATATCTTGCGTGCGGCGCTTCAGGCAGCAAAGGAAAATTTGCAGAAGAACTGCAGCAAAGAGATCGTAAAACAGATAGATAGTGCACTGGAGAAATAATAATGGCTCCATTTCAGATGATCGGCAGGGACAACCCGCCTGAAAAAATAAATGTGGAATGTGTCTGGCATGAACACGACATCCCAAACCCCGTAATGTCAAAGGCGACCCTTAATCCACGTCTCGCACGCCAGTTCTTTAATATCGTTGGCGCAGTCGTGGATGAATTCAGGCTGAGTATGTCAAAAGATGGCTGGACTGTGGCTGCGGTGGATCCGGCTAATGTGGTACTGGTACTCATCGATCTGCCAAAAGATACTTTCTTAAATTATGAATTTGAAAGTATCGGTTGGACATCCAGCATAGACGGGCGCCCAACTGGAGTTCTGATGGATGATATAATGGTTGGGATAGATGTTGAAAAGATTAAACAATTTTTCGGAAACCTGAAAGAGCCTATTCTTGATGAAGAAGTGAACGCACCTGTGGAGTTTATATTCAGCAAGGCGCCAGATAAGTATGTGAACAGGTACCAGCTCGAATTGAAACAGGGTATGTTTTCGCACACAATACTGTTGCTGCCCGAAAGTGAGATCAGAAGATCGCCTAAAAAACCTGTCTTCCATTCGGATTATATGCTTCAGCTCAAGGGTCTTGAGCTTCAGCGCATCGTGAAAAAAGCATCGAAGGTAAGCGATTATCTTCGGCTCGGATTTAGGCGAGAAGCAGGCAGTGTAACATTCATAGCAAGCACGGTTGACGGTGATGGTTTCCCATGGAACGCGACAAAGCAGCTTTATGGCGGGCAGGCTCTAAGAGATAAAATGTGCAGAGATTGTGAATTTCGAGGACGCATGGCGCAAACATCGGTTTGCCCCGATTGTAGATATTATAATAAAGCCAGGGATAGTTCAAGTTCATTATTTTCGCTGGATTACCTGTGCGATATTACAGAGGTAATTCCATCAGAGACGGTGTGGTTGCATATAGGACACGATAATCCTTGCATAATATCGTTCATACTGGGACAAACAGGGATGGTCGAATATAAAATTGCGCCAAGAATTCAGGATGACTGATACGGTGAACTGTACTGCAATAGAATACGTGGTCAACCCGGAACCCAAGGCTTTAAAAAAGATGTCAGATAAAAAAATGTATAAAGAGCGGAAAGCGAACATTGCTGTGTTTAGGGGTTGTAAGTTTAATTGTTGTTATTGTGCTTTTAAGAACACACTCCGATTCAATACTGAATGTCCAGATTGCTTAACATTTACCCCACATGTTCACTGGGAGAGCTTGACTAAAACCCCCCCAAAAACCAAAGATGGAGAGTTTATAACCATTGGCTTGAATGGGGATATTAGTTTTGCTACCGATACACAGATTTCCAGTTTCTTGAAGTATTGTAAAGAATGGGGAGATCGGAACTTTATGATTCAAACAAAAGATCCAAGAAGGCTATGTGGTTGGAATATGTATATTCCAAAGAACGTAACAATCGGGACGACAATCGAATCAGATTATCCACAGCTTTTTAAACGTAAACTTATTGAACCTAAAATTGTTGATAATCGTATCATTTCTGATTATGAATTATTAATTTATTCCGACATATCAAAAGCCCCCTTTCCTGAAAAAAGATATGAGGCAATGCAATGTTTACGAGTACATAATAAGATAGCGTTAACTATTGAGCCAATTTTAGAGTTTAATATCGACAATTTCATAAAATGGATTAAAGTTCTTACCCCATTAGAATACCTGTGGATAGGTTATGATAGTAAGCCAGAGATAAACCATTTACCGGAGCCACCGTTAGCAAAAACACAACAGTTTATAAAACGTCTTGAGGACGCTGGCATTTCAGTTCATCAAAAACTTATGAGACTCGCATGGTATGAAACAGAGCTGATACAGGAGCTGCAATGTGATACATTTCATAAAATCATGGAGGATAAATGATAGAAATACCAAAAATAAATACAACCAAAAAAGAAAAGCATCGAGCGCATAACCACTTTCCAATGGGGAAGACCGGGTACGACCCGAACATGGCCAGGTTGAACGACATAACTACAACGACAAAGAAGAGGAGGAAAACATGAGCCTATTCAACAAGAAAAACAAAAATACAGAAGAAAAATTCGAGCAGGAAAAGAAAGACCGTGCGCTAATCACGATCATTCGCCTATTCAGGAACGATAAGTTGAAATTGCCTGAAACCGACCTGAGCAGGGCAATGATAGGGTTTTGTGAACAGATAGATCCTGATCATAAGATGCCGGAAAGGGAGTTGATACAAAAACTCGGAGAGAGGGAAGATATTTCACAACACTTAGCTTCGATAAATGCCAACGCAGGCGAAGTGCTGGATGATAATACAATCAAGGCGTATGCTGAAAAATATTATAAGGTTCTCAGGGAAGTATTATCTTCGCCTGACCCAGCAGCGTGGGACGCATGGGAATATCAGAGTCAGCAGACAATATCCATCTTATCCCTGAAAAATATTAATATCTTCAAATATTATATGAAGACTATTATGGATACAGACACATCCTGTCCTTTCTATGTTAAAAAGGTTTTTAACGAACTATTGCTTGTTCCAAGAGATGTTGAAGGAAAGGCGTCTACAGGTCCAACGAATGAAGAAGAAAAGACTGCTGAGACGATCATGCGTATGGTCTGTCCTGACCTTGAAAAAGGTAATAAAGATGTTTTCCGTGCGCTTGTTGATTCTTTAAAATGGAGGGGGTCTATAGAACTCAAGAGAACCCTGGATGCAGTAGAAAAAACCCCATCCGATAAGCGCAAGCTCAGGGGCAGGGAGAGCTGTGTGTTTATCGAGACTGAAGATACAGTGCATTATGTGGGTTGAGTTATGAAATGCGAAACCACAATTTGCCATTTTAAATATTTTATCACTCTTTGGATGATGTTTTTTATATTCCTTGAAGGAATAACAACCGCGCCATTTTATGTTATGTCAGGAATTTGGAGTTGGGGTATGTTTAATGGAGTTTTATTTGGATCAGGAGTTATTTCAATGCTTTATGTATTAGCTAATTACAATAATCCATTAGGATATGTGGACTAAAAATGAACCCTGTTAATATAATTAGGATAACAAAAATCGCCACAGTGCTTCAAGCACTACCAGGGAATAATGTTGTTGGTGGTGAGCCAGGAATCGCGCTTGTTAGAGCTGAGCAGATGCACAATTTCGGAAAAAATAAATCTGGAGAGATAAAATAATGTCAGAACTAAAAATAGCAAATCGCTTTCTATCAGGGATTTTAACCTTGATCTTTTCTATACTTTTTGCCTTTGTGTTCGTAGAAGAAAGGCAAAGAGGGTTAGCAATCGTGATAGCAATACCGCTTGCGATAAGCTTGATTTGGTATGCTTATTCACGTTTCATAGACTCTGATCTGAAAAGAAAAACTGAATATTCTGGTATAAAAAAGATTGTGGCGATTTTTGCAGCATTAGCGATAATTTCCACTGTTGCTTCTTATACCACGAAAAGCAGAATCAGTATAGTTCTCGTCATTTTATTCTTGATTTTAATAATCATTTATGAAATTATAGATTATACTGAAGTCTCACAACCACATGAACATGAACAAAAAACAGAATCAAAAGAAAAAGAGGTAGATGTAAATGAATAAAGAAAATAAACCGTTTGGTGCATTATCCGCAATTGGCTTAATAGTCGTTGTAATATGCGCCATAATCGGACTTGGTGCGTTAGTAAGCTCAATAATATCAATCGAACCCGGCTTCGTTGGTATCGTATTTGATAAACAGTCAAGAGAAATAAATCCTATCCCGTTGAGCCCTGGATGGAGTTTTGTGAAACCCTTCACAGTACAAGTAATAGAACTTGAAACAAGGATACAAAAAGAACAGGTCAAAGCAATTGCAGCAAGCAAGGACTTACAGTTTGCAAGCACAGACATAGCTCTAAATTACCGTATTTCTCCCGATAGTGCCCCCTGGATATTTCAGAATATTGGATTAGATTATAAAGTAAGAATCATCGATCCAGCTATCCAAGAGTCTGTTAAAGCTGCAACAGCAACATATACAGCAGAAGAATTAATTATTCGCAGGGAATCGGTGAGAAATTCAATAGAATCTTCTTTGAGAGATCGATTATTAAAATATCATATCGAAGTAGATACACTAAGTATAACGAACTTTGACTTCTCACCAGACTTCCAGAAAGCTATCGAGGATAAACAGACCGCCGCACAACTGGCGTTAAAGGCAGAAAACGACCTTTCAAGAATTAAAGTTGAAGCTGAGCAAACAATAGCAACAGCAAAAGCCCAAGCCCAAGCAATACAAATTAAGGGCGATGCATTGCAAAAGAATCCTACTTTAGTGCAGCTCGAACTTGCTCAGAAGTGGAATGGTGTAATGCCAACATTTTATGTAGCTGGACAAAACGGATTCACGGGTGGAATGTTGTTAAATGTGCCACAAATGCCTATTGGAAAATAGGCAAACCTTTCTTTTTAATCTGGAGAGAAAATATAGCCCATGATTCCGATAACTATATACGATAGTATGCCCATATAGTATAATAACTAATATGAAATCTAAAGAAGTGTTG
>Ga0180732_1000888_pt1 | contig 21255 bp, 33 predicted proteins | sample KR11_01MetaG_FD_148674 | JGI IMG/M metagenome (GOLD analysis project Ga0180732, IMG submission 148674) | Groundwater microbial communities from the Olkiluoto Island deep subsurface site, Finland - KR11_0.1 MetaG | ecosystem: Environmental > Aquatic > Deep subsurface > Groundwater | place... | reverse complement strand
CCCAGATAAATCTTTCCTCCAACATGAATATCTCCTCCCTGCACCTCCATCAAACTCAAATCATCTAGCGTGAATCCTCCTGCCGTGGAGGTTACGGAGATAACAAAATTCCCAGGTGAGGATGCACTGAGGAAGTAAAGGGTCTGTGTACCAGCCGTTATCGTAAGGGTCTGCTGTGTGGCTGCCACCCCAGTTGTAAGGACTGCCGTGCAACCAGCGGTAACTGAGGAGACAGGATAAACGAATTTATACCAACGGTTAGCCCGAACGGTAATGGCAAGATTAGCTGAAGTTTGAGTAAGAGTTCCAACACCTGTTGCATGGGTATAAACAGCATTTCCGCCAGTATCGACAAAATCTCCTGTCACATCCCATTTGGCATGAGTAGCAAAGGCGGTTTCATTGAGAGATTCACTCCCAAGAGTGGTAGGGTCTTGGACACCAAGAGCCCCTCCCCAAATATGTCCTTTATAATTAGGTGTTACCGTCCCGATGCCGACGTTGCCTGCCTTCAAATAAAACGTATTCACAACCGCCCCAGCATTGACGCTTGTCAGGGCGGCCACTCCATTCTGAGTAAGGGTAAAGTCTGCGGCGGGGTTGAGGTTTAGTATGACGGGGGAGACAATGGTCGGGGCATTGTTGAATACTGCCAGACCCGAACCTGTTTCGTCCGACAAGGAGCCAAGCAATTGCGCCGAGGTGATTGATCCCGCAAGGGTTCCATAGAGAGTCCCGCTTGCGGGCAGGGTCACGCCTGTTGCCTCTGTCGCCGTCAGGGTGATAGAGTAATTCCCACTTGTGATCAACTTAGCATCGGCATGGTTGGGGATGGTCAGGGTGCCCGCCGTGGAAGTGATTATTAAACCGTTTATGGAAGTAACCGTTACTACATCTACCCCCAAAATATTAATAAATCCCGTTGCCCATTTTTTAAGTGAGGTTCCAATACCACCTTCGTTATCATTTCGTGGAACTATATTCCGTGTAACCATCTATATCTCCTATGCAGGCATTAAATCACCGAGAGAATCTAATTGAAACACCGTCTCTCTTGGCATAATATCATTACTCCCATCCGATTCAAAATATTCATCGGAAATAATACTTATACTAGGCATTAAATCTCCACCAACATCTACTTCAAATAAGTGAAATAGTTCGCCCTTATATGCTATCTGTTTCCAAACAACCGCCATTAATTACCCTGCCTTTTTCGCTTCTAATAATTGTTTTAATCTACCAGAAATCATTTCCAACACAGTTATAACCTCTGGCGGGGTTAAATCAATGTGATCAATCATTTCCGTAATAGCATTACTAAACCCCGCCATGGTTTCCCATGTTTGCGGTGAAATATCTTTCATTATCTAACCCAAATTATGCAATTGAAGTACAAATATGCAATGACAATTCTCCGGTTGCCCAACAAGGTTGACCCAACGCAATATCAGCTATAGGCAGGGCGGCGACGTTAGCTACCGTTTTAAACACTAAATCTCCCGCCTGCTGGAGATTAAAATCAACAGTTCCATCCGCCGCGGTATGACTATTTAAAGTATGGGCTATGGGAGCCGGAATGTTAATCCAAGCAGGAACATCAGTAGCAACATTGAGAAGTTGTGTATCAGTTCCAATTCCCAGCCTTTCCGGAGTGCTAGCTGCACTAGCATAGATAATGTCTCCCTTTGTGGTTAGGAGTGCCTTAGTTATAACATCATCTTCATACGCTAATTTTTTCCAGGTTACTGCCATTTTCGTCTCCTTCTCTTAAATGGTTACTATTTTTCCTCTTTTGTTTAACTTATGCATCATGCCAACATCTGTAGCGTCCAATAATTTCTCTTCTTTAGTCTGGTATTGTCCTCTGGATCTCTTTCTAAGTTGAAATTCAATAGCTATATCGGCTTGCTGGCTTTTTAAAATCAAATAAGGTCTAATCGACGATAAAAAATTCAATGCCTGCTTAGAAGCTACAACCCAGCAGTATTGTCTTTTCCAATTAGGATTCTTGTGATGATATTCTACAAAACTTCCACCAAAATTGTTTAATAAAAATTTTATTAAATTGAAATCCGTATTGGAAATGGCAACTCTCAGATATGTAATTTTTTTATGCAGACGAGGGAGCATAATACTTCCTTCTCCATCCAAGATACCCGCAGTATAAGCCAGGATGGTCTCATATAAACTTTCCTTCACTTCGTCTCCTTTATGTCTATTCTGTATCGGTCAGGCTCGATCAAAATCTGCGGATCTGTCAACTCCGCCGTAACAACCGGTGCCTGATTCTTTTCCGGATCTCCACCTATGTAAAGTGTTGTCTTGTTTCCCTTTAACCAAATCGTCAAACGCATATATCCTCCCTATTCTGTTCCGACCCAAACGTGGTCGTCGTCACTATCATAAAAAATGGTTCCCTCCGGTCCAGATGAAGATGCCTTTGGTGTAAGTCTTATTTCATTGGCCGCCCTAGTTCCATCTGCCAAAAGGTATTGAGTATGATCATCATCCGCGAGCCCAAGCAAAAACCCATGATCCGCAGGATTAAGCGTGGTCACCACATCCTTCGACATCATGAATATATCTAAACGCCCATCATCTCCAAGACCGGGTATCTTACCAGCATCGTCATATCCAAGACTTTTGGTAATGACTTCCCGTTCGGTGATGACACCATCAATGAGTTCTAGGTATTTGTCGGCCACTCAGATTTCCTTATGTAGAGAAAATTTCAAGGACTGGTGTAGCTGCGGCTGCAAGTACCAGAAGCATGTTCGGCATCGCGTTTGCGTAGTTCGTTACTTCTCTTAAAGTAACAGTATCAAGGCTAAACCGTGATGCATCTGCGCTCGGGATAAAAATTAAGTCCCCAGTAGCATTGGCAGCGACTATATAATCAACAAAAGATCCCGTAGCTGCCCGATTTGTACCACTTGTGCCCCCAAAAGATGGAGTGACTCCGGCTACGGCCAAGGCGGTCACATCATAGGTGAGCTTGTAACACTTACCGGCAACCACAACAATGTCCTGGGACAGAGTTGTTACACCATCGGCATCCTTATCCCAATCTGTCGTACCAGCATTCCATGTCCAGTCAGCAAGATCTGCCGTCCATCCGGTATCGTCTGCAAAAACTCCATTTGTCACAAGATCATCACCGAGGGATACTGTAACGAAATTCCTTCCCTCAAAATCCATAGTGAATTTTGTTCCGCTTTTAACGGTTATAAACTTCGTAACATCTGCGGGCCACGCAAGATAAAAGTCTGCGGCAGTGCGAAGCTGTAAGGTAAGTTCATGGATCGCTTTCCCGCCAAATGCAATTGGTGTCCAGTTAACCGCACTCAATGTTAAGTTGTCGATTATTTTAATATCCTTCATTACATCCTCCTAAGGTACCCTAAGTGTAGATATTTTACACCGTCCCATCTTAACCATGGAACGACACATAAAACATTTTCGGTTTGGCCTTTTCATACTTATGTAAGATGTTCCACATTTCTTACAATTTACAATATATGTTATACCCATATCGTTTTCCATACCCCATCTTCATCGCGCTTAGGCCACACCGCGTAATGTTGTAAATGACCAATGGGGTTATCGAGATCAACGTTAACTATAAAACCAAGTCGCTGTATACAACGGCAAAAATTCAAATCAGACGAAGAATGTCCGGGATCATGAACTCCAGCCCTAAACCATGGTGCTTCCATTTCATCAAACACAGATCTACGTATCAACATGCCTGCATTACCAACGGTTCCATCCCATGGCATTAATCCACTTCTTCCCTTGATCCAATCCCAATATGATAAATTATAATCACCATGTTCAAGTAGGGGTCTTGGCGGTCTATCTTTCTTAAGGCAGAGGGGAACTACTATATCAACATTTCTCTGATATAAGTTCCACCATAAATCGGCAGGAAATGTATGGTCATCACCTAGAATCCATACCCATTGAAACTTATTATCGGAATACATTTTTTCCACCATCTGATTAAAGTGGTGACATGGATCAATACCCATACACCATAACATTTCAGATTCAGGCGGAAACCAGGCATCGTCTAAACAAACATCAAACTCCCTATATCGACCCAGAAAAGCCGTAGCAATACCCACGATTCCTGGTGGTAAAACGTTAATTCCGTCTACAATTTCCTGTGGACAGTAAGCATAATCCTCTGGCACTGCCTTAAGATTAATCGAATGCATATTTTCCCCTCCCTAACAAAAAGGCGGGGCATTAAACCCCGCCCAATTGTTAATTGCTCATAATAACCGCATCTAAAGTATCGGCACCAGTATTAATGAAACGAACAAGCATATTATCGGTATTGGGTATGGCCCCATTACCAAGTAGTGTCACGTTGACGCCACCAATTAAAGTTGCCGTTTGACCACTATTATTAGCGAATACCCAATCAAAATAGGCTCCAACGGTTGCGTTGAAGGCGGCCTGTATATTTGCACCGGTATCCGTAGTAACATTTTGTGGTCCGGTTAAACCTGTCTTAACTAAATATCCCTCAAGTAGTGTAGCGGCTGAAACCGTAATGCTAGCATCGGTTGCCTCGGTTGTTTTTGTTAAAACAGCCCTTTTTGCAGATGTTACATTACCATCTTTAATTTTTGCTGTAACAACAGAAGATGCTGACAATCCAGCCGACGTAAGGTTTGCAGCCTTAATCTTTCCAGATACAACTGAATTTGCTGAAAGCCCAGCGGAGGTTACGGCAACTGCCTTTATTGTACTCGCGACAACAGAGTTTGCGGACAGCCCCGCTGATGTAACGGCAGCCGCTTTAATTTTTGAAGCGATTACTGAATTGGCTGATAATCCGGCTGACGTAACAGCAGCCGCTTTAACTTTACCGGCAATGATAGAATTTGCCGATAAACCGGCTGAAGTTACCGCACTCGCCTTAACCTTAGCTGCAATTATCGAATTGGCTGATAGACCAGCAGAAGTTACGGCACTTGCTTTAATTTTACTTGAGATAACTGAACTTGCCGATAAGTTAGCTGAGGTTAGGGCACTTTTAATTTTCCCCGCAGTGACGCTGAGTGCAGATAACCCAGCAGATGTAACGGCACTAGCTTTGATTTTAGAGGCGATAACTGAATTGGCTGATAAGTTTGCAGATGTCACGGCATCTTTAATCTTTCCAGCCGTTACGCTATTTGCAGATAAGGTTGCAGATGTAACTGCATTTGCCTTAATTTTCCCAGCAATCACTGAATTGGCTGATAGATTTGCTGAAGTAAAGGCACCCTTAATTTTCCCAGCCGTAACGCTCAGGGCTGAGAGACCAGCAGAAGTAACTGCGCTGGCTTTTACCTTAGTGGCAATCACCGAATTAGCAGATAATCCCGCCGAAGTGACTGCGGCGGCCTTTACCTTAGCGGCAATAATTGAATTTGCAGATAAAGAGGCAGACGTAACTGCGGCAGCTCCGATTTCAGCAGAGGTAACATCACCAATTTTATTCATAACTGCGGCTGTGGTAACTCCCTGGTTTTCGTAAGTGCCCTTAGTTCCCGTAACAGCATCGGTCTTAACAATTAAGGCACCCTTGGCAAAACCGGCACCAGTCTCAGCCGTAGGATCTGCAATAGCTGTGGTGGCATACATAATATTACCAGCAGCATCTCGCATATAAACAACATATAGATTTGAGCCAACGTAAGTTCTAGTTCCCTTAAATTTGGCTTCTCCCACACTTAATCTTTCTCTTGCGCCCATGATGGACCTCATCAAGCAATTTACGGGTTGCCCATCCCCAAAATTAATTATTATGCAGCCTGAGTGACAAGCGTGAATACGCAGGAATCTTTGGTTCCTTTATTGCAATATAAACCACTAGTCCCAGTCGCAACGTTTGTGTCAATAAACAGACACCCTTTTGCATACCCATCCGCCGTGTTCGAAGGAACGGTCGTACCGGTAGCCAAAAGGGCATCACCCTTGCCATCTTCGAGAAGAACCATTTCGTCACTGGCAAAATTTATACCATGACGAACTCCAGTAAGCATTGCCTTCCCGAACCTTACCGCTTCTCTTAAAGCCATAGACCACCTCTTGTGATAAAATTCCGGGGATAGGGTCTATTCCCACGTCCCCGGAGTTAAGGACTTATGTTCCAGCAATAATCGTATTACCACCGAACACATCAACCACTTCTGCGGCGATCTCAAAGATACCGTCGAAGTTAGCCGTCTTTAGCGTACCGAGAAGGTAGCCATCTTCCAACATGGTATACCCACCCAATGCCTGATTAGTATCAGTCACTAAGCCACGATACACCATGCCAATGGTACCTGCACTGCCAATCTTGCAGTCTCCGGCCATATAGCATGTATCATTCGTAACGGAATCCCCGATCTTATCGAGGGCGGCGGCTAATGTACCAAGCTGAACAACTCGAATCCAAACGTTTCTGACCTCCCACCCTTCTTTGAGTTCCAAAAGGCGAGCGGTGTCTCCACTTGTCCATGTTCCAAAACCACCATTTGCCACCGAACGGTAACAATCGATAGTATTTTTGATGATAAAATGCTTTCTACTACCATCCATAGGTAGAGAAAGACTTCCCGGTGCAAAATCTTGAAGAGTCATGTTAAAACCTCCATGTATAATAAAGTGGGGTGTTCATTAAAAATATGTTGTAGCGTTTTAATGAACACCCTGTTAATTATTTATAGCACACCATGTGCCCATAACCCTCGGGCTTCACAACCTTGTACCCGTAAACCTGAAGACCCCTTACGAGATCCTCAAACGCAAACGGATTCCTCATGCTCTCCGTATGAACAATCTGTGTAGCAAAGGTCACCGCGGCATTCACGCCGAAGGGCACCCTGTACCAAGATGTTCCAGAAGAACTCAGGAGGTTGCTGGAATAAAGCACGAAGCGATCGATCCCACCAATTCTGCCAGTTCTCAAAATCGACTTGTCATCATTGGTTAGTGAGGCATCTTTTAAATCTGACTTTTTGATAAGCCCAGCCATCCAAACGGGGATGACCATCCACCGGCCCTGCTCGGGAACATTCTGCTCATCCAAGATCGTACCGCAATCAACGATATAATCAAGAACGTTAGCAGCCGTAATCTGAACGGGAGCGCCTGTGGTTCCGATGTTAAAACTTGCAGAAGCGACACCAGCCGTTAGGCCAGCGTTTGAAGCGTGCATACCAGCAGTAATTTCGGAAGAGGTGAAATAACTCCTCTCGATCGAAATCTTCATCTGCATAGCAGCATCGTCTGTCCACTTATTTAAAAGAGGAATATCAGACTGGACCTTGACAACATCATCAAGGGCGATCTTCCATCTCTTACCTTTGTCGATAAGCATGGTGACCGGTGTAGAGGTGGGTCTTTCGTAACTGAAGGTATCACCGATGTTGTGATCCTCAACCGACACGTCGGCTACGGATCTTAGGATAACGGTGTCACCCTGCTTTTTTATCTCACCTTCATACGCTTTGTTATCGTTAAGGCTCTTTATCCTTAACTTCTTGCGATTGTAAGTTCTCGCAAGGCCGGACTATATCATCACCCAAGAAGGGTGCCCGGTGCTCGTGTCCAACAATCTTTAGCGATTGTCGGTTAGTCTCTGAACCTTCCCACCTATCGATGGGCTCGGCTGCTGATTACCGTTTCAGGCTTCCAGCAATTCTCCGGGTTTTTAATATCTCATTACTGAGATATGGGACTATGTTATTAATCCCGGTTGGTGATACTTGTTAAAACTGTTGAGTTATACCATTTCCGTCAAGCAATTTTCATTACTTGATTCGACTGTCGCATCGATCACATTGTGATCGCCAATTCGTTCAGTCTGTGCTTGTGTGCCTTTGAGTGCAGATAAATGCTCTTTAATCCATTTACCATTTCGGTAATGTCCGATTCGAGCGCACTCTAGGATGAAATCTGTCTGTTTTTTCTTAATGATACAGTATTTTCCAAAGTGAGCAATAAACTGTATCGCCTTAGATGGGGGAAGCAGTAAGGTATATTGAATAACTGGATTCTTACAACTCCGCGCAGGATAGATATTTCCACCAAATGCCTTTTGGATTAACTCGATACCCTCACTATCATAATCTGATGAACACAGTTTAAAATAGATAGATACCGCACCATCTTGGCGAATCTTTGTGGTGGAAAAACATCCATCACCATCTATATATCCAGCCATCCACTTCCGTGATGGAAAGTTTGGAATTGGAAGTGATTTAATTCGTCGTTGCTGTTTTAACAAAAATTTCGTTGCTTCGACATCAAAAGCCTTTTGCTTTGATATCTCTAATGCAACCCCAGCGTAATGACGCTTGATGACTAGATATTTTAGAATTCTGTTCAGTAACCCATGGACAGCAACCTTTGCGAAAATGTTTAACCTGGTGTAAGAACCACCCTTAATTTGAACATTATCTATAGTTCCGCCCGTTACTTCTTGAATTCTATATAGGACTTCATCCCTGTCTGTTCGCTGGCTAAAGCCAACTTTTAGCTGCGGGGTTCTATTGTTTCCATAAAACCCAAGGCTAATACTGCCATCCGCGTCTAAAAAACCAGCTATATATTTGTCAGAGAGCTTTGGCATTGCCTGTTTCCTCTCTTTCTCGACACTTCAATCTGGTTAGCAATTGCTTTCCAGTTTTTTAGAATTGGTTTAAAATCGTCAAATGATATCTAACGATTGTTTTCCCAGCCCATAGCTGCATTGACTGGAAATACTATCCCCCAGCTTATTAAGGGATAAACTTGCTTGAGCCAGTCGAACTGTAGTCCGGGTGGCCACTGGCATAAGGATAAGTCATTTGTAGTTCCTCCTTAAATTCGGAACTACCTTATTCTACCCTTCCCTCCATTACCGCTTTTTCTATACGTTTTTCCTCGGCAGCTGCCTCGGTTTCCCTCCCTATAAAATAGCCTCGTTGAAGTTTCTGGTAAAAATCGGTTATATGTTCCGTTGTTAGATTTTCTGGAGTAGCGGGCCTTTTTGGGGGCGGGCTACCAGGTTTAGATTTCGGCAAGCCTCCCTGTGGGAGCGCTGCTGGCGGTGGAGTTGCTCCATCCGTTACAGGAGGTTCAACCTTAACCGCTTTTTCTGTTGCAAAATCCTTAAAGTACTTAGCAACCGAGGTACCATCACGACTTGAGATATCGCGGTTGATTAGTTCGAGCTTGGTGATGCCTGAATATTTTTCTGGAACCTTAAGCCATTCCTTGAACTCGGGGTCTACATTAACTTCTCGCCACCCTTCTACGTTAGTATCGAGGTATTGATTGAATGTGTTCCACGAGGTGGTGTCAGATACCTTAACTGAGCTCTCGATTTTCTTTTCAACATCATCGAGCTTTTTCTGGGTATCCTTTGCGGAATGTGCAATCACCACTTTCATGGCTTTCCAGACATCTGGAAATTCAGCCTTAATGTACTGCGTTTCAGGAAGACTTTCGAGATCTACAGACGAGGGAGTGTCAACTGGTTCGCCATCTTTCCCCTTGGTCACCTTACCGGTAAGATCTACGAGTTGCCCCAAAAGTTTTGACCTCTCATCCTCTAGGAAAAGAAGCCTATCTGAGGTTTCCCTGACCTTATCCTTCCCCTCTTTTATCTCCTTGTTATACTTACCCTGAAGAACCTCATATTTATGTTTGAAGTCTTCGGGCGGAGGTGGTTCATCCGTTATTGGAGGGGGTTCTACCGCTGGCGGTGGAACAGGTGGTTCATCTACTTTTGGCGGAACGTCTTCCGGTTTAGGCGGAGCGTCAGCCGGTGGGGGTGTACCTGGTTTCTTAAATAACTCATCCTCAATCTTCTGCGTTTGCTCGATTACTGCCTGAATGTCTGTAGGTAGTAATGAATCCATTGGAGCCTCCTACTGCGGTATTCCGTTTAAAATCATCATAGCGATTAACGTCTTATGATGAATGACCTTATCCTTAACGTAATACGGGGATAATCGTGGATTAATAGTGCATTTGCTCTACTGCTGAATTCTCCACTTTGGTAATGTTTACAAGCTGTTCGACACACTCTTCGGGATTGATTAAGGCGTGAGAAAAAATGTCAGTGGCTATCGAAGCACCCCGAAGCACGTCCTGTCTCGTTTGTGCATTAAAGTCTGACGGGTCAGGGACAAAGTGGAGTGCCTCACCCATCATTTTATCGCTCATGGATTTAAATTCCCTTGTAAAGGCAATCCAAAGGCCGTGGTCGACTACGTTACGAACCGACATTATTAATCTTAATAAGTCTGGGGTCAAAGAGATCATATTTTATCCTCCCGTTGTAAATAACTAATTGCCCTAGACAGGGTTTCAGTATTTTCGCCCAACATTCCAATGCCCTTATTACAATTACTGCAAAGAATTCCCCTGACTTTTCCCGTTTTGTGATTATGATCGATATGTCTCTTGAGTATCCGTAAATCTCCATGACAAATTAAACATGAGAAGCTTTGCCCAGACAGCATTGCATCCACTTCTTCAGGGGTAAGATTATATTTTCTCTTAAGGTTACATTTCTTTATATTTAGGTTTCGCCTTGCCTTGTTCTTTTGATGATATTGCCTTCGAAATTCCCTGTAGTGTTCTATGTTCTTTTGTCTACTCTTTTTTTCGGATGCTAGGATTTGCTCTTTATTCTTCTCGTAGTATAATTTATGCTGCGCTGCGATACGCTCCTTATGTTCTTGCCTATATTTTATACTGTATTCTTTGTTGTATTCCTTGCGGTGTTCTTTGTTCTTTAAATTATATTGTAATACCCATTCTCTTCTTTTTTCCTTATTTCTACCCATGCATCCTCCCCTTAAAAATTATTTAGGTAATTCCGATGGACCTCCGCGGCCTCCGAAAAGTTGAGACTCCTGGCCCTGTACTTCATTTCCTGCTACATCTAAATTTCTACGAGCTAATGGCGGAGTACCACGTCCACCAGCACCTGGTCCAGGAGTTGGGGTACCAGCTTGTTCCGGTACGGGCTGACCTATAGGTTTTCCTTTAAAAAGTTCGAGCATCGGTAACGCCCTCTCCGGATCAATCTCATACGTGCGCGCCACCTCACCAAGTAAGTAACCCCGACCTTCTGCACCCATCAGGGCAAGGTCGTTCGGGTTGTTTGTGGCGTTGAGAAGTTCAAGCATTCTAACGGCTCGCTGTTCCTTTTCGACAAGGATTTGAGATCCCATGGCGATGAGTTGAACGTCTCCAATAAACTCTTGGTATTTAGGATCCAGTGCAAGCTCGTTATAAACAAATCCAACCGAACGTGAAATCATGTTCTTGTCAATGTTTTTGATGATTCCGCGGATGCCCCGGGCGGCCTGGCTCATCAACATACTAAGCCCTGATGCCGTGTTGCCTCCGCCCCCAACCTGTGGATCTCCATGGGCAAATCCGGGGATCCCACATCTCTCGTCTGCACCCTTTTTAAAATCATTCAACACATATAATATTTCTTGCGCGTGCATGGCAGGCTGCCAGAATGTAATTGCTGGACCCGTTTGCATACCCTTGGAATTAGTGATCCACCTTTTCCATGGCATGAGTCGGGTATCGCCCTTATCGCCACCCTTAAGGCGATCTGCATTGATTTCGACCTGGGGGCCAGATCCCATCGCTACGTTATTGACTGTCGCACGGGCGCAAGCATTGATAACATGGGAGTCCGATTCAATTGTTTCCGGCAATCCCTTACCCCACCATCCATCGTTGTTTTCATCAAAGTGTGCGATCGATATTGGTTGTTTACCGAATGGATCTTCGTTGATCATAGCTCGGATTACATGGTTGCCAATAAACCAAACATTACAGAGAAAGTCAAAGTATTTCTTTTTCTCGGGAATCTCAATACCAGCCTCACGTAATTCTTCTCCAGACAGTGAACCCATATAAAGCAGACAATCAATTATGTCAGTATCGTATACGCTCTCCGTAGACTTCTTTTCCCGCATCGCCCTTTCGGTTTCGATCAATGTCCATTCGCGTAACTTACCAGAACCAGCTTCTGCGAGAACAGCCTCGATATTGTCGAACCCTGGAGCCCCAATTAAATCCTGAAGATCAAGTTTTCGATAAGGGAGTTTAACGAATACATGTCCATCGTCTGGTCCGCTAGAATCAGCCTGTGGATAGACATTAAATGGAGATACCCGCTCAAAACCCTTAACCAGTTTATCTTGTACTTCTGCGCCAGATTGACTTGCCACTAATAGCTTGCGTTTTCTCTTAAACGGACCAAGCATTATACCAGTGCCAAGTGCTATAATATCAGGAACACATCGATCGAGAGCGTCGTACCACTCACCCTCAATTAGTTGGTCATCAACCTCTTTTTCCATGTCCTGACATTTTTCCCAGGAGATTTTGCGAAGTTCGTTCTTGACTCGCCTCTGAAGTTCTGGAAAGCTATTCTGAATTTCCTGAACTGCCATGCCCATATCGACCTGCACGCCAGCGGCTGCCGATTGCTGCTGAATCACCTGAAGTGTTTCCGACACAAACCTCTGCGTTTCTTGCTGTATAATATCTTGCGGAAGGTCTGGGGATGGGGTTGGCTTTACGCCATACGGTTTCTTCCCGGGAGGAAACAAGGCATCCCTAACCCAAGCCTTACCATGGCGTACCTTCGTTTCTACAACTCCCAGGTAGGTATCACTACCATTCATTTCCTTAATGGCTGCCCTGCGAGCGTTGTCGTAGATCTTATTTATCATGTTAAGGTTTTTAAAGAACTGATCCTCGACACCACTATTTCTTTTAGCAAGGACGGCAGCTTCCCACCTTCGACGCAAGTTGGCAATAAGACCCGTCATGGCCCCAGCATCCGGAGATGCAGCTTTTTCAGCCTCAAGGTCTGTGTTAATGACAGCACGTTCAGCCTGTTCGATTTCATCATTCGTTCTGATCATAACCATAAGCAAACACCCCTTAAGTAAATGCAATCCATGTTGATGGTGTTAGAACCACGTTTCCAGATCCCCAATCTAGGGAACCTTCGGAGGTTAATACCAATGAATCCTCTACGGCAAGCGCTGCATACTGGAGCGCATCGTGCGCATGGCTGACAAGATTCTTCTCAGGCTTATCAGTATATCGTTCCTGCCCAACCACCTGAAGTCGGCGCATACGATATTCACCACGGAATCCTTTAATGAGGATACCACAGGTAGGGGACACGAGGAGCCCAAACTTATCTCCCCCAAGGAAACGCTTCATCAGGCTCTCAACAGCCCCGAGGCGAGCCCCGAGAGTGTTTGAGCGTGCAGGGAAAGCGCTAATGCCAAACGCTTCGCTAATTTCTTCAAATGTGTTACGTTCATCTGTGTCACTCGGCCTTACCCCAGCGGGGTCACCCGTTAGGATTAACTTGGCCCCCGGGTAGTTTGAAACAATAAATGGTTTCACTATCTCACGAACCAAGGTTCTGGTTCCAGTATCCGTCATTACAAATTCATGTAGAACCCGCAACTGCCCAATAGGAAGATACTGGCAAATAACCGCGGCCTGATCGCGGCCTGTATTATCAAATGCTATAATAAGCGGATAGTCAGTAACCGCTTTAAGTTTCTCTCTTGCAACGTGTTTATGTTCATCAAAGATCTGGTAGACGGCTTTACCATCCGAAACATATCCGTATTCGCCATCTACGTAAACGCGGATGAAGTCTTTGTCCATGCCCGCGGCTAAGCGCGCGTAATAACCAACCTCTAGATTAGGAAGATTCTCTGCATTAGGCCCTCGGCCACTTGGCTGTCTGTAGAGACTGACGAATGGAAGACCGATGTTGTCTTTGCATCTTGGGCATTGACCTTCGACAAATAGGATGATACCGCCCTGGGCATCTTTACATGTAGAACAATATCTTGGTTTGTCAACCTCTAATAGCTTGTAAAGCCAATGATCCGTATCGGGAGGATTACTGTCAAATATAATTCCTGACCAAGTGCAGCCACCCTTTGCTTTCGATGGATATCTTCCGACACGGCCACGCATGACATCAACTATACGCTTAGGTATTTCCTTGATTTCATTGAAGAATGCACCCGTGAGCTCCAAGGATAAAAGGTTACGAATATCCCTCGGCCTATCTAGGGCCCGGAAATGAAGCGTCGCTTCGATTGGATGACCATCATAAGATAGTTTATTTAAAAGGAAGTCATATTCCGTTTTCTGATAACTCCCAAGCCCCTCAATCCAGTCCAGGGCTGTAGGAATTGTTGTATCACGAAGTTGAGGATAACTCGATCTTATAATTCCCCATCGGGACCTTCGCACACCGTCTGGCCCTGGAGCTTGCCTTTGCGCACGTTGTATAATTTTCATTATACAGCCAACAGATTTTCCGGAACCAAATGGGCCTAGAACTCCCGTAATAAATGCATCGTCACTACAGAATCGCTTGATGGTGGGCACAGTCGCGAAGGAATATTCCCTAATCACGGTTGTCCTCCAAGTACTTTATACCAGCGGCCATGAGCGAAGCATTATCTTGAAACATTCCAAGACCAGTATTACAGTTGTTACATAATAATCCACGAACCCTGTCCGTCACATGATCATGATCTATATGGGATGCGGGTTCTAATTTGCAAATTGCGCATAGTCCACCCTGTTGATCACGTAGGTTTTCTACCTGCTCCATGGTAATTCCGTATCTCTGCTTAATACGTTTTGCCTTAAAGGTGTGTTTATTATTTCCATACAATGTCCTTTGACGATCTTTAAGTACCTCTGTATTTTTATTTCTATAATCAAGGCTACGCTTATTATGACATGATCTACAATAATGATTTAATCCATCAGGACTTCCTTGCCTAAAACTGTATTCCGATCTTGGTTTATTTATGCCACAGGTCGAGCAAACCCTATGCGTTCTATTTGGGTCGATCCTATGATATTTACCATCGCATAGTTTACTACAAAATAAATTCTTACGCCATTTAACCAGACTTGGCGGTTTTTGAGTATCCTTACCGCACAGCTTACATTGCACCGTTACGAATTTTCTCGCCATCTCCCCTCCCCAACAACCCTTATCGCCATATATTAACGAACGCTTTCAAGAACCTTATGAGCCACAGCACACCGAGTATCCCCGGGGTGGTAATGGATCTCCAGCATACCATGGGTGCGGTAGTGGATCTCCGATAGTCGGTACATTATATGGACATGGATAAATCCCGGTATACCGTTCAGCATCCACGCATGGACACTGCAACACAGACGGAGAATTCACCACACCACATCGAGGACAAATCCATCCACAATTACAATTACACATTTTTCCTCCGTTGCTTCCCGTTTTCCATTGTTCTCCGAACGGGAATACTATCATAGGGGTTTAGTTCTTTAATTCTTTTTTCTAACCGCCCAATGTATTTAATTAAAATACAAACCAAATCCCACAGGGCGAGTTGTTCCCCATAGTTTCTATTCTCAAGAAGCTTTTTTAGTTTTTCAAGTTCTCTTATGATATTAATATCTGCCAACCTATATGCCCTATCCTTTCTTTTTCCCCCATTTAAACCATCCATAAAAGTCTAAAACAAGAAAAAAGCACCACAGACAAACTTGGGCGTAAGATTGCAACACGATATTAACATATATTAGAATTGCCGCCGAAACACCCCAAATGGGAAATGCATATCTACTTTTAAATACGATGGCAGTTGAACCCACGGCTTGTAGGACAACCGCAATCCATGTAATAATGTTGATCAATTATTCTCCCCCCAATTAAAAAAGAAATCGCCACCCCTGAAGGATTTGCTTCCCGAAAGCACTGTCGCCTCCGAGTTCGGGGCGTCCCCCGATCCTCCATCCGTTGCGTTGTCTTAGCTGTACCATATAGGTAATTAAGTTTTGTGGGACGCAACGAAACCGGAACTCCCGTTTCCCCTCGGCAAACTCAGGCATGGTATCCCCCTAAATCCGAAGGGCCTTGCATTATCCATCGACAAATGGATTGTTCAGCCAAGGGGTGGCGATATTGATTAAAACTTTTCGGGTCTGTGTCGGAAGACATACCACCCGAGCACAAATCCACCAACGATTCCAACTAGTAACATAAAGATTTCCATTGTTTCACCCCGTTAAATTAATTGAGTTTAAACTACAAATTAATTGATTATAAACTATAAAATCTATGGTTTTAACTATAAAGTCTATGATTTTTCCCTTACAACCCTGAGTCGTTCTGGATCATGTTTCGACCCACGCAGGTCAAAATAATCCATTACATTCCACAAAAGTTCTTCCCCAGACCTCAGGGGATCACTTTCCACATCCTCAATAACGGAATCATAATCAGATCCATGCAGCATGTATCCGTTATCGATTCTTGTAATGGTAAGCGACCACGGAGGATTGCTCGCCTGTTCGATGAGTTCTCGAAGCGTCTCCCCTAGATCTGAAAAATCAACTCGGAATGGCATTGTCTCCCCCTGTTATATTTTGTGTGACGAATGTGGCCTCACGGGTTACATTATGCACCAAGGGTGTTACTGTTTGGTTGGCACCACTCCAGTAGGTTTCCATCCATGTTCTACACCGCGTAGTAACCGCTCCTGCGACTTGGCTTTCTTGAGTGTGGTCCCCTTACTCTTCGTTCCACCCGGGGTGCTTACCTTGTAACGGCCACCCTTCAATTTCTTAATTCGTACCGGCATTTCTATTCTCCCACCTAAACCGCGCAATTGCGTGGTTAAATCACTCAACAAATATTATTCCCCTTCTTCCCGTTGTTTCAGCCTCTCGATATTACCTTCCATGCGTTCCAGAATCTTATCTATCTTGTTCAATAATTTATGTATTTTTCTAATAAGATCTTCCATGATTCTCCTCCTTTAATTATTAGTCGTTAATCCGAGATATGAAGTTCAAATTTCTCCGCATTTATCTGCGTAGCCCTCGCAGGAACCTTACCCTTCGCCTCAATATTAAAATCCATAACTTGTTTCATCGTCTCAACGAGCGCCTTAAATGCGCTAGGGCTTTTCCAATCAAAGCCCCACAATTTAAGAGACCTCTGGAGTCGCTCCAGTTTCTCTTCGAATATCGTGGTCATTTTTCCGGCCTTACATGCCTTCGCGATAAACATTATCTCGTATAGGGTATCTGCAACCTCATTCACGACCTTTACGAGTTTGAGACGGGCATCGTCAACGGGTTCCCTGGATTTTTCCCTTACGGGATCGCCAAAACCATCGGCAACCCTTGCACGATCCTTCCATCCGTATTGACGTGAAAGTAGAGCGATGGTGGAAGATGACTTACTAAAGCGCTCTGATACCTTATAAAGTGTTCGACTACGACCAAGACTTTCGTAGTATTCATACATTTCACGATTCTGGTCGGTTTCCTGTTTAGGAAAATACTGTCCACATTTCTTGGATTCGGTAACGTCAGTATCTATCTGATTATCATCTACAATTTCTGGCTCAAGGGGAATAACAGGATCGGGCACCACTGGAGCAGAGCGACCCAATGGGAATATCTGTGGATTCCTTTTTGTATTATTCATACACCCTTAGTCCGGATACCGGGAAAACGTGGAGCGGAGACCTAGTTTTTTCTTGGTTTCGTAGACCATTCGGCGGACGGATTCTACTTTAATTCCGAAGAGTTTGGCAATTTGCTTACGTGGAAAACCTATAATATCAAGCGTCAATAAAGCACGCTCGCGGGAAGAGGTCTTACACCGTCTATTGGGTGAAATACTATTCCACACCTCCGTTTGGGTGTCCATGTTAAGGAAGTCGTCACACCCTATGATATAATTAAGGATACTTGTGCCCGGGTATTGCGGGACCCCAATAGGCAACTCCACCCGCTTACTTCGGGGTAGGTTCTCGTTCAGGTATTTCTTGAGCCGTATACAGACCTCGGTGCAGTCGGTGTGATGCCGACAGGTACGGCAGTTAAATTTGGATTGTTTCACTAGATCACCTTCTTATTGGGATCAATTAACCCACATGACACAAAAGCATCTACGAGTTTTTCGGCAAATTTATCTAGATAGTTATGATCAAAGCAGAAAAGTATTCTTTCGTTACCCGAGCCTTCTTTCCATCGACGGTTATCATGAATTAATATACCTTCCATCGCCTCATGAGCTAATACTTCAATAATATATCTACGGCATTGCCCTTTAGTGCCGATGACAATTTCTCCCGCACCAGATCGACCATATGTGGTTAGGCGACCACCAACTAGCCCCCCCCTGTTAGCCCGAAGTGTCCATTCCCGAGAGCAAATACGGATCGTCTTTCGTTTCACCTTTGTAATTTTGGGCTTTTGTTTAATTCTTTTCAAGATTGACCTCGGGCGGAGAAATAAACCGCTTTTTACTACCCTTTGGCCTACCACGTCCCTTTTTATCATCTCCGGAACGCCTGGGTTCCCTAGGTTCGGGTGGAACCTCTACCTTGGGCAATTCCTTCCCGAACTCCCAAAACGGACAGTTAACAGCCTTAAACAACTTCCCAGCCTCATTACGTTGGATCCTGCGTCGATCCTTCATGCATACGTCGAGCTCCTCGATGTCAAACCTACAGGTTGGGCATTGCTGTTCGGGCTTAGGTCCATCCGGGTATGGATTCTTGGGGGCTTCTACTGCGCTAATAAACTTTTGCCTACCCTGTTCCGTAATCAGCGGAGCCCCTCGATCGTCCACCTCTTCGTACATTTCCGAGAACTCAGCATGGGACATAATCTCTATGGTGTCATCTGAGGGGGTCAGAACCCAACTGCCGGGACACACCCACCATATCCCCGAATACCCTACCTCCCCGAGCCTATTAATCTCCCCGTGCACCCGCATGACAGCGCCGCACTTGTCACACTTCTTGGCGAGGAAGCTATCCTTGCCCTTGGAATACCCAACGAAGGCACCCTCGTCACCAACCTTGTAACCTTCGGGTTTATCGAGCGGATGGTCGCCGTTCTTCGACCAGCGGGCAGCTGTAATTATTTCAGATTTTAAGCGGAATTTACCCATTTATCCATTCCTCCCCGTTCCAAGTTTTCCTATTCTTTAATCGTCAACACCACCATACTGCGCCATATCCCGTTCAAACAAGCACTGCCCACAAAGAGTATAAACCCATCCCTTCGTTTGCGTAACCCCATCGGTAGATCCGCATTGTTCACAGGTGAGATAACTCATGGCCTCGGCAAATGTTATCAACCCATCAACATAATCGTCCCCACCATTGATGTAGAACCTGAGCGATCCGAATTTTTCCTTTACCTGGACAGCCTCGACCGAACTATCGGGATGGTCTTGAACGTAGTGCTGGATGAGCCCACAAAGGGTATCGATAAGGTTATACCAGCCCGAGCCGCAGTTGATACCCCACGGCATACAACTTTCCATAATAGAATAATTACGCTGCTTAAAAATTGCTGGATACTTCCTGAATAGAGCGTTCTGTAGTTCTACTTTCATCCCTAAACCCCTTTCTTACCAAGATAGACGTATCATTATCGATTATAATTATCGCCCCATCGCTCGCGTGCATCACCACTTGATATAGATCCCTTCGGTCGAATGTCTGTATCTTGCATTTCGTCCCGTAGAACTCCAGTTCCCTATCATGTATTCCGAGTTTGCGCCTAGGGAGTCGATCAATCAGCCAGTACATTATATTCTTAACCAAGATTATCCCCCCTGCTTACAATTTCTCTCAACAATTTCCGTTTGCGTCTCAGTCAACGTCCCACCCCAACCCGAAAAGCAAGACAACACCTCAATACCACCGGCCTCAATAGCCTCAATCGCTGCACGACGTGGGGGAAAATCGAACCCACGTGGTATTTCCACGTCACCCCTCACCACTACCCTGCATTCCCATACCTTAAATCGAGCCATAATGTCCTCCCGTTATGGTGATGTCTGACCATCAACCCCCCGTGCAACCCGATCTTCAGTTTATAGGTCTTCCTCGTCCAATTCGTCCTCATCCCATTCATCCTCATCACCCAAGATTACATCCTGCATAACCTCCGCGGCGTGAGCAAAGTTGAGATATGCAGATGTGAGGATGTCCAACGCTGTCGGGTTTTCTGAATCTAAAATAGCCTCCAAGAACTTCTCGTTTACTTCCTCTACTAAACCTAGATTTTTCATGTTTTCCTCCTTAGATTTTTAAAAAAATTATTTGGTACCACCCTTTTATGCAGATCCGAATCTTTCCAGGGACTGCCCCCGGCCCCCGAGGTAATGGACGCACGGTGTGATGGAGAGATATCTTAGGGGTCGGGCTTACTCTTGGACCGGGGGGCCCATGACTGCTCCACCGGTCTTAAACATCATACCATACCACAGGGGAATGTCAAGTAATATCCTTCAGATTAATTCAATTTCATACCTTATGAAATGTAAACAGGCTAAGGTATGGACTGTTATATTGATTTATTATGATGGGTTAACCGTGGCGCCGGTCCTTATAGGTATGGCCATACCTGGAGGTGCCCGCTATTGGATTTTATATAGTAATCCATCAATTCCCACCATTCCCATAGGAATTGTATGGATTGTTTACTTAAGGGGATTACATCCCAGAGTGTAGCATTTTACCCCATCCTTGAGTTATCCACAGGTTTTCCACGGGTTATCCATAAGGTTTCCACAGGATTTTATTCGGATACTTTGTCCATATTATTAAAATTCTATTTCATATATCACCTTTTAGACATTTTATGTCACATTGTAAAATAAATGTCATAGGTATTTCTTGAATATATTCAATTGGTTAACTGACCATTGTTGAATAGCTATATAAAGTTTGCATACTAACCATTTCTTATGAAATTGAATAGTATTTAACCTATTGAATTCGTTATGATTTATATTTGAAAGATTTATTTATTTATGGCATATCGTTTGCATTAATAAGGTTCAAAGGGGGATCAAGAAAATGAAAACAACAGCTGAATTAGTTCGAGAAAAAGTTTGCCCATTTAGATTTTATGGCACTAAATCTTATCATTATCAGTCTTGCTTAGGTGATAATTGTATGGCGTGGAATGGGGAGGAAAGTTGCTGTGAATTAATTAGAAATCCAAACTTGTTTAATTCAAGTGGGGATCAATCAAATGAATAACTTTGAGAAAACATATCTTGAGTCAAACCAGTTCGAGCGCAACGCTGGTTTTCACTGGTATAATGATGGCCATAACTATTTAAAGGATATGGCTGAACATTTCAATATACCTTTAAAAATC
>Ga0180732_1000887_pt1 | contig 21264 bp, 19 predicted proteins | sample KR11_01MetaG_FD_148674 | JGI IMG/M metagenome (GOLD analysis project Ga0180732, IMG submission 148674) | Groundwater microbial communities from the Olkiluoto Island deep subsurface site, Finland - KR11_0.1 MetaG | ecosystem: Environmental > Aquatic > Deep subsurface > Groundwater | place... | reverse complement strand
GCCATTCTCGTCATAGGGCCTGCCATGGTGTTTGCTGATCCAGCTATCCAGCAACAGATTCCCCGGGCCGGAATCGAATCCCGTCGTGCCGTGGCCGGGTTGCAGGTCGGTGAGGTTGGCGATGCCGCCAAGGTTGAGTATGACGCGATGGATCGCGGGATGACGCAGCATCATGTCATGGAATGCGGGCACCAATGGTGCGCCCTGACCGCCTGCAGCGATGTCGCGTGAACGGAAGTCGCTCACGACGTGGATGCCGGTCAGTTCAGCCAGAAGCGCGCCATTGCCAAGTTGCACCGTGTAACCTTGCTCGGGCCGATGGCGGATGGTCTGGCCGTGGCTGCCGATGGCCAGTACGAGTTGGGGTGAAACACCTGCCTTGTTCAGTAAGGCGTGGCTGGCATCGGCGTAAGCGCGGGCCAGTGCGATGGAAGCGAGTTGTGTGCGGTGTATCTCGTCGAAACCGGGTTGGTGCAGTTCGAGCAATACAGCTTTCAGTGATGGCGGATACGGCTGGTAATGGCTAGCCAGCATCCGTGGCTTGTCGTCTTTGAATTCGACCAGTGCGACGTCGATACCATCCAGGCTGGTGCCTGACATGATGCCGAGATAAAGCTCCGAAGCGGTTTTCACTAATCGAGTTTGGCGATGCGCGTATTGTGCAGCAAGGAAAGTCGAGCATTCAGATCGCGTGTGGATTCGCTGAAGGCAGTGCGCTGGGCATCGCTAATCGGTTTGCCATCCGGCAGCACCATCTTCAGCGGATCGCGCTGGACGCCGCTGACCTTGAATTCGTAATGCAGGTGGGGACCGCTGGCCAGGCCGGTCTTGCCCACATAGCCGATGACCTCGCCTTGCCCTACGCGTTGACCGCGATGCAGGCTGGCGGCGAATCTTGAGAGGTGGCCATAGACCGTTTGATAATGGCCCTGATGCTTAAGTATCACCACATTACCGTAACCTCCCTGCTTGCCTACGAAGCTCACAACGCCATCAGCCGTGGCGCGCACCTTGGTGCCGATGGGGGCGGCATAGTCCACACCTTTGTGGGCGCGCCATTTGTTGAGTACCGGATGGAAGCGCGAGCGACTGAAGCCGGAGCTCACGCGCGAGAATTCGATGGGAGAGCGCAGGAAGGCCTTGCGCATGCTCTTGCCGTCCGGTGAGAAGTAGTCACCGCCATGACGTGAGTTCTGGAAAAAGAAGGCGCGGAAAGTGCGGCCGTGGTTGACGAACTCTGCAGCCAAGATGCGCCCTTTATGCGCCGATTCGCCGTTCACGTAGTCCATCTCGTAGATCACACTGAATTTATCGTGCCGACGCAGGTCGCGGTGGAAGTCGATATCACCGCCGAAGACTTCGACCATCTGATTGGCGATCGAATCCGGCAATCCTGCCTCATCCGTGGCGGCGTACAGGCTACTGCTGATCTCGCCGGTCTGCACAAAGACACGGCGTTCAGTCTCGGCGACATGTTCCGTCACCCTGAAGCTTGCGCCGTCTTTGAGTATCTGAACCTGATTGCCATCGTTGTCGGTGTAGCGCAGGGCAAGCAGATTGTGCGCATCGTCCGCCTCGGCCAGAAAAGTCCTGCCCACGCGCAATTGGCGGAACGAACTGGCCGATGAGGCGCGACGCAGGAATTCATCTGCAGCCGGATCCTGCACATTCACGCGGCGCAACAGCTCGCCCACGGTGTCCCCGCGTTGTACGCGGTCATTGCGCCAGAACACGGAAGCATCGGGCTGTTGTGCAGTGTTGGCGGGCAGTTCGATGTGCTCGATGACGCTGTATTGTGAGGCAGACAGGCCGGCGGTCTGGGGCATGATGCCGAACGCCGTCACCACCCCGAGCAACGGCAGGGTGGACAGGGTGACGAACCAGCGCAGCTTCATCTTGTGCGCGTGTAACAGGGTGTTTTGCGGTAACATTCGCGCTTCCTCGGCGTCGTCGTTGGCGCATATGCGAAAGGCATGGCGACCAACAAGCAGAATACGGCGCCACTTTAACAGAAAGCGACACCCCATCAAAATCCGCCCGGCACCCGGGCAAGAAACAGACAAGCGGTCTTTCGACATGAGTCAACAAGAAATCCTCAATCAAATCAAGCGCGGCAGTGATGAGCTGCTGATCGAAGCCGAACTGATCAAGAAGCTGGAGCAAAATCGCCCGCTGCGCATCAAGGCAGGTTTCGATCCGACTGCTCCGGATCTGCACCTCGGTCATACCGTGCTACTCAACAAGATGCGTCAGTTGCAGGACTTGGGACACCATGCCCTGTTCCTGATTGGCGACTTCACCGGCATGATCGGCGACCCGACCGGCAAGAACGCCACCCGTCCGCCTTTGACGCGCGAGCAGGTGCTCGCCAATGCCGAGAGCTATAAAGATCAGGTATTCAAGGTGCTCGACCCGGACAGGACCGAGGTCGTGTTCAACTCCACCTGGATGGACAAGTTCAGCGCGGTCGATCTGATCCGCTTGGCTGCGACGCATACCGTGGCGCAGATGCTGGAGCGCGACGACTTCTCCAAGCGCTATAAGAGCAACCAGCCCATAGCGATCCACGAATTCATCTATCCGTTGGTGCAAGGTTACGATTCCGTCGCGCTCAAGGCCGATCTGGAACTCGGTGGCACCGACCAGAAATTCAATCTGCTGATGGGGCGCGAACTGCAAAAGCATCATGGTCAGCCCGCGCAGTGCGTGCTCACCATGCCGCTGCTGGAAGGATTGGATGGCGTCAACAAGATGTCCAAATCACTGGGTAACTATGTCGGTATCACCGACACCCCGACCGAGATGTTCGGCAAGATCATGTCGGTCTCCGACGATCTGATGTGGCGCTATTACGATCTGCTTTCGTTCCGCAGCCTGGCGCAGATCGCGAACTTCAAGGAAGAAGTCGCCCAGGGGCGCAATCCGCGTGACATCAAGGTGATGCTGGCGCAGGAGATCGTGGCGCGTTTCCATACGCAGAAAGCCGCCGAAGACGCGCTGGCCGAATTCGAGGCGCGCTTCCAGAAAGGCGTGCTGCCGGACGACATGCCCGAGATATCCGTGCAGTCCAGCGATGGCAGCATCGGCATCGCCCATCTGTTGAAACAGGCCGATCTGGTTGCCAGTACTTCCGAGGCGATCCGTATGGTCGGCCAGGGCGGCGTGAAGCTGGATGGCGAGAAAGTCAGCGACAAAGCCCTGCAGATCAAGGCCGGTGCGGTGGTCGTGGCTCAGGTCGGCAAGCGTAAATTCGGCCGGGTCACGGTCTTATAAATACCGGTTGTGCGCCGGGTGCGTCTTCGGTAGAATCGCGCCCTCGAATTTTTGGTTAAAGGTAGTTTGTCCATGACAACCGTACGTGTTAAAGAAAATGAGCCGTTCGAAGTAGCAATGCGCCGCTTCAAGCGTTCCGTAGAGAAGACTGGTCTGCTGACCGAACTGCGCGCCCGCGAGTTTTACGAGAAGCCTACAGCCGAGCGCAAGCGCAAGCTGGCCGCTGCCGTGAAGCGTCACTACAAGCGTCTGCGCAGCCAGACTCTGCCGCCGAAGATGTATTGATTCTGATTCATCCGGACGCCGCAATCTTTCGGGGTTGCGGCGTTTTGCTTTTGTTTTGAGGAGTAGAGCTTGAGCCTGAAACAGCAGATCACTGAAGACATGAAAACAGCGATGCGCGCCAAAGAAACGGCCCGACTCGGTGCTATTCGTCTGCTACTTGCCGCCATGAAGCAGAAAGAGGTCGACGAGCGCGTCGAACTTGGTGATGCGGATGTGCTGGCGATCATCGACAAGATGCTCAAGCAGCGCCGCGACTCTATCACTCAATATGAAGCGGCCGGTCGGCAGGACCTGTCGGATGTCGAGAAGTTTGAGATGTCTGTGTTGCAAACCTACATGCCGCAGCAGATGAGCGAAGCGGAAGTCGCAGCCGCCATCGAACAGGCAGTCGCCGCATCCGGTGCAGCCAGCGTGCAGGACATGGGCAAGGTGATGGCCATCCTCAAGCCGAAACTGGCAGGACGCGCCGATCTGGGCAAAGTGTCCGGGCAAGTTAAGGCTGCGTTGTCCAAGTGATTCCGTCATTCCGGCGCTGACCGGGATGCAGTGGTTCTCTATCGAGCGGGGGCGGGAGTGATTCCAAAAAGTTTCATTCAGGATCTGCTCAATCGTCTCGACATCGTCGATGTCATCGAGCGCTATGTTCCGCTGAAGAAAGCCGGCGCAAACTACGTCGCCTGCTGTCCTTTCCATAACGAAAAATCCCCGTCGTTCACCGTCAGCCAGAGCAAGCAGTTCTATCACTGCTTCGGATGCGGTGCACATGGCACCGCGATCGGCTTCGTCATGGAGCACACCGGCAGCGGCTTCGTAGAAGCGGTGGAAGATCTGGCCAAAGGCATAGGTCTCGAAGTGCCGCGCGAAGCCTCGAGCACGCCGCAGATAAAAGTCGCTCCCGATCTGTACGAGTTGATGCAGACAGCCACGCGCTACTACCGCGAGCAACTGAAGAACAATCCGCGTGCGATCGATTACCTCAAGGGGCGCGGACTCTCCGGTGAAGTTGCAGCTCGCTTCGGTATCGGCTATGCCCCCGACGATTGGCAACCTCTCAAAGCCGCTGTCTCCAACTATCAGGATGCTTCGCTGGTCGAGGCCGGTCTGGTGATCGAAGGAGAGGGCGGCAAACGCTACGATCGCTTCCGTGATCGCATCATGTTCCCCATCGTGAATGTGCGTGGCAACGTGATCGGATTCGGCGGGCGTGTGCTGGACAAGGGCGAGCCGAAATATCTCAACTCGCCTGAGACCACGCTGTTCGAGAAAGGTCACGAACTGTACGGTCTGTATCAGGCGCAGAAGGCCATCCGTGCCCAGCAGCGTGTGGTGGTGGTGGAAGGTTACATGGACGTGGTGGCGCTCGCGCAGCACGGCGTGGAATATGCAGTGGCGACACTGGGCACGGCAACGACGCCATTCCATATTCAGAAGCTGATGCGCGTGTGTGACCAGCTGGTGTTTTGTTTCGACGGAGACCGCGCCGGCCAGAAAGCCGCATGGCGCGCGCTGGAGAATGCCTTGCCGCAATTGCAGGACGGCAAGCGCATCGGCTTCCTGTTCCTACCGGAAGAGCATGACCCTGATTCGTACATACGCGAATTCGGCACGGAAGCCTTCGAGCACGAATTGGATGATTCAATGACGCTGTCCGGCTATCTGCTGCGCGAACTGGCGGCGCAAGTCGACCTGACGACGCAGGAAGGTAAAAGCGCTTTGGTGAAGAATGCACAGCCGTTGCTGACGACCATCACAGCACCGACCACTGCCCTGCTGTTGCGTAAACAGGTCGCTGCTTTGGCCGGATTGGAGCAGGCGGAACTGGAAGCCCTTTGGTCTATCAAGCCGGTCGCAACGCCCAAACGCATCGCGCCACAGAAGGCAAAGCGCAATGCGCCCTCGGAGTTGCGTCACATGTTGCGCTGCCTGCTGATGAAGCCGGAACTGGCCCGTGAATTGCCGCGCGATTGGTCAAGTGAGACTGCCGAGGGCGCAGCCATCACAGCGCTGGCGGATTGGCTGCATGAAGGTGCCGACGAAGTCAGCACGGCTGCGTTGATCCAGCATTTCCAGGATACGGTGCACGCTTCGGTATTCGCCTCCGTGCGGGGCGAAGTCATGCAGCTGGGAGACGATTACGACATCGACTCGGACTTCTCTGGCTTGCTGCGTAAGATACGGCGCGCCGAGATCGAAAGTGAAATGACTCTGCTGCTGGCCAAAGGCTTGTCAGGAATGAGTCCTGCCGAGCGTGAGCGGCATGCGGAGCTTAAAGATGCGCTAGCGCAATTGAAGGCCACACTGAGCTGAAAACAGGGGGTAGGCACGGTAATTGCATCCGTCCGTGTAGACGCTGTTCGAAGCTAACCTTCGGAAAAGTTGAATAAATCTGCTATAATCCGCGCCCTTTTGGTGGTCGAGACACGACTGCCCGCTAATCAATTTTAATTCTGGGAACCGAGCATGGCGACTCAGCAAAACAAGAAAACCACTACTCCGGCAAAAAAAACCACGGCGGAAGCCAAACGCGAGACAGCGAATGCTACGGAAAAAAGTGCCAGCAAAACTACCAGCGTAAAAGCCAAAGCAGCAGAGGTAGCAAGCAAGCAGAGCGATAGCTCTCAAGATATCGAAGAGCGTCGCACGCGCCTCAAAGCGCTGATCCTGCTGGGCAAGGAGCGCGGCTACCTGACTTTTGCCGAGATCAACGACCACCTGCCCGACATGCTGGAAGTCGAGCAGGTCGAGGGCGTGGTCAGCATGATCAACGACATGGGCATCTCCGTGTGCGACGTCGCACCGGACAGCGAGTCGATGGTGATGAACGAAGTCGCACCGCCCGTGGCCGATGATGATGCCGCTGCCGAAGCCGAGGCCGCCATCTCTACCGTCGATTCCGAATTCGGTCGAACCACCGATCCGGTGCGCATGTACATGCGTGAGATGGGGGTGGTCAATCTGCTCACCCGCCAGGACGAGATCGAGATCGCCAAGCGTATCGAAGACGGCCTGAAGCACATGATCATGGCCATCTCCGCTTGCCCGGCGACCATCGCCGAGATCCTGTTGCTGGCTCAAAAGATCGCCAATGACGAGATGCGTGTCGAGGAACTGATCGACGGGTTCGTCGATGGCGAAGACGAAGCCAAGATCGGCAGCGATGCCGACGACAGCAGCAGCGATTCGAACGACGACGCCGATGCGGAGAGCGACGACTCCGATAACGATGAAGAAGAAGACGAAGAAGCGCAGGCCGAAGCCGCCGCAGCTGCCGTAGCGGCCAATCTGGCGCAGATGAAGGTCGATGCGCTGACACGCTTCGCGCTGATCAGCGACCTGTTCACCAAAATGGGCAAGGCATACGAGAAATTCGGCTACCGCAGCAAGCAATACGACAAGCTGCAGCAACAGATCTCCGATGAGCTGATGCAGTTCCGTTTCTCCGCAAAACAAGTGGATGCTTTGTGCGACACCATGCGCAAGATGGTGGAGGACGTGCGTACCAGCGAGCGTGCCATCCAGACACTGTGCGTCACCAAATCGCACATGCCGCGTCCGCACTTCATCAAGTCTTTCCCGTCCAACGAACTCAATCTGGAATGGGTGCATCGCGAGATCGCGGCCAAAAAGCCCTACAGTGAAACGCTGTCACGCCATGAAGCTGCCATCATCGACCAGCAGAAACAGATGATCGCCCTGCAGCAGCGCGTGGGCATCCCCATCGTCGACCTGAAAGAGATCAACCGCCAGATGACCAATGGCGAAGCCAAGGCACGCCGCGCCAAGCGCGACATGATCGAGGCCAACCTGCGTCTGGTCATCTCCATCGCCAAGAAATATACCAACCGCGGTCTGCAATTCCTCGACCTCATCCAGGAAGGCAACATCGGTCTGATGAAGGCCGTGGACAAATTCGAATATCGCCGCGGTTACAAGTTCTCGACTTACGCGACTTGGTGGATCCGTCAGGCCATCACGCGCTCCATCGCAGACCAGGCGCGCACCATCCGTATCCCGGTGCACATGATCGAGACCATCAACAAGATGAACCGCATCTCGCGCCAGATCATGCAGGAGACGGGTATCGAAGCCGATGCGGCCACGCTCGCAGTCAAGATGGAGATGCCGGAAGACAAGATCCGCAAGATCCTCAAGATCGCCAAGGAGCCCATCTCCATGGAAACGCCGGTTGGTGACGACGACGACTCCCATCTGGGAGACTTCATCGAAGACGCCAACTCATTGGCCCCGATCGATGCGGCCGTATTCGACAGTCTGCGCAACGTCACCAAGGACATCCTCGACAGCCTGACTCAGCGCGAAGCCAAAGTGCTGCGCATGCGTTTCGGTATCGAGATGAACACCGACCACACGCTGGAAGAAGTCGGCAAACAGTTCGACGTCACCCGCGAGCGTATCCGTCAGATAGAAGCCAAGGCCCTGCGCAAGCTGCGCCATCCTTCCCGTTCCGAGAAACTGAAGAGCTTCCTCGACGGCGAAAGTTAAGTGTCACGGGCCCTTAGCTCAGTTGGTTAGAGCAGAGGACTCATAATCCTTTGGTCCGCGGTTCAAGTCCGCGAGGGCCCACCAAATAAACAAAAGGCTTACAGAAATGTAAGCCTTTTGTTTTTCTACAAACTTTCAGGATTTTCTACGAAAAATCTATGGAATGCTTAGGCCTTAATATATTTCTAAAAGGGTTTAAATGAAAAATAATAGGAAAGCTAAGCTCAAAGTAAATAGACGTTCAATAATTACTAACTAAGTAGTTTGAGCTAAATATTAGCTAAAAAAATAATCTCAAAGTAATTTGAGATGCATTAATTAAAGACAAAATAGCTTGAGATAAAAAATAACTAGAAAATTAATCTCAAATTATTTTGAGGAGCGACAATTAAAGACTAACAAGCTTGAGCTAAATATTTATAAGGAAATTAATCTCAAAACAAATTATGACTCCACAAAGTACAAAATAATTGGCTGAATAAATTCCCGCAAGTTTGACGTTAATAATTATATTTATATTGACGTCAATAAATCTTGTCGTTAATATTCGAGTTAATAATTTCCGACAAATGGGGTTTGAATTGTCTATACCTGAAAAAGAGTTGAATTTCGAACATGCAGTAAATTATCACTATGAAAAATTTCCACCTGCAAACATAGACTATGGACTCATTGTAAATCAGTTGGTTAGGGCTACTGAGGCGATTGCACGCTTCGATCAAATGCTAAAGAATTTGCATAACAGCGAAATTATGCTGGCTCCTTTACGTAATCAGGAGGCTGTTATTTCTTCAAGAATGGAAGGAACAGTTAGTACGATGGACGAGATTCTTCAGTACGAAGCGGATTACGACGAGACTGGAGAAGGAGAAGCAAACACACGATCAGAGGTAATCGAGACAATTCTTTATCAGCGAGCGTTAAAAAACGCACAGGCAGAAATTGAGCGCGGCCAACCACTTTCACAATTTTTGATAAAAGCTGCGCACCAGCAGCTATTGTCATTTGGTCGAGGCCACACAAAGTCACCAGGAAAATACAAAAGTGAACAGAACTATTTAGTAGATAAAACTAAAAGAAATGTTTTATTTGTGCCTATAAGCCCTGAACGATTGCAAGAGGGATTAGATAGCCTATTCAAATATATTGAAGAGTCGAAAGAAACAGCCCTGATTAAAGCGGCTATCACGCATATTGAATTTGAAGCGCTGCATCCATTTAAGGACGGAAATGGACGTATCGGCAGAATGATAATCACTTTGATGCTTTGGACATCGGGTGTGATTTCAGCCCCGCATTATTACATCAGCGGATATTTTGAAGAGAATAAAGACCAGTATATTGACTCAATGAGACGTGTTTCGGAATCCAATGATTGGACGGGTTGGTGCTTGTTCTTCTTAGAGGCCGTAGAGCAGCAAGCTATTAGCAACTTGCAAATTGCTGAAAATATTCGCACGCTATATGAAGAAATGAAAATCGAGTTCAGTGAACTCCTGGCATCAAAGTGGAGTGTCAATGCACTAGACTATATTTTTACGAATCCCGTTTTTAGAAACAATAAATTTACACAGCACAGCGGTATCCCAAGCGCAAGTGCTGCGAGATTTACGAGGCTACTACTTGAAAAAGACCTCATAACTGTTGTGCAAGAAGCATCAGGAAGAAGACCTGCTCTATACAGGTTTGAGCCACTGATGAGATTAGTTCGGGTTTAACTTCTAGCAACTGACTCCTAATCTTTTAGTCGACAGTTCAAGTCTGTCAGGGCCCGCCAATATAAGAGCCTCGCATCATTGCGAGGCTTTTTGTTTGTGCGAGCAGAGATCATGCAAGTTTCATTGCGCTCTCAAGATGGTCCAGGAACGCGCGTGTCTTGCTGGGCAGGAAACGTCGCATCGGCATCACCGCCCACGCGGTGACGGATGGGAAACACCAGTCCGGCAGCACGCGCACCAATCTATTCTTCTTCACATCTTCTTCCGCGAACGGTACGGGCAGCATGCCGATGCCGGCGCCATCCAGCAGTAATTGCTGGATGACGCTGATGGAATTCAGCGTCATGCGTCCCGGCGGCACACCCGCCCATTCTTCTTTGCCGCGCAATAGCTTCCACGGTTGCGGCTGTCCGAGGTTGGAGGCCATGCGCAGCGAGGTGTGACGCTGTAATTCGTCCGGATGTCGCGGTGCGGGGTGCAGTGCCAGATAGATGGGACTGGCATATAAGGCAAGATGCTGCTCGTCCAGTTTGCGCGCGACCAGCGTGGAATCGTTCGCCAATTCCCCCATGCGAATGGCGAGGTCGAAACGTTCGCCGATCAGGTCTACCAGACGCGAACTCAAATCGAGTTCCAGTTCGATCTCCGGATAGGCTTCGATGAAGGTGGCAAGTGCGCGCGACAAGGTGCGTCTGGCATAGTCTTCCGGCATGGAGATGCGCAGGCTGCCGCGCGGTTGCACATCCTGACTGCGCGCGAAATCCTGGGTGGTTGCGACTTCTTCGGTGACGCGGCGGCAGTGGTCGAGGAAGGCCAGTCCGAATTCGGTGAGCGACAGGCGGCGCGTGGTGCGGATCAACAGTTTTTGTCCCAGCAACTCTTCCAGATTGCCCAAGCGGCGCGAGACGGTGGCTTTCGGCATGCCGAGTTGCTCGGCGGCGCGCACCAAGCTGGACTGTTCAGCGATGCTGGCAAACAGGATCATGTCATCGGCCGAGATATTCTTTTGTTCCATTTACGGGATAGTCTATCTCGGTATGCTAGGTTTATCTATGTTTTTGGAACGCATAATATGCAACCACTTTAGTCAACCAAGGAAATGCCATGAACACGGCAACCCCAACAACCCTCAAGCGATCACGCAACATCGAACGTCTGGTGCAGGGCGTGGCCACATCGGACGGCGCGGGCGTCAGTCTGACGCGTGTGTTGACCGGCAAGTTGCAACGCCGCCTCGATCCATTCCTGATGCTGGATGCATTCGGTAGCGACGATCCGGACGATTACATCGCCGGTTTTCCCGATCATCCGCATCGCGGCTTCGAGACCATCACCTATATGTTGTCCGGGCGTATGCGCCACCGCGACAGTGCTGGGCACGAAGGGCTGCTGGAGAACGGCGGTATGCAGTGGATGATCGCCGGACGCGGTGCAATCCATTCCGAGATACCCGAACAGGAAGACGGGCTGATGGAAGGTTTTCAGCTTTGGCTCAACCTGCCCGCACGCAACAAGATGGCCGCGCCTTGGTACAAGGATTTTTCATCGGCAGAGATTCCCGAATACACCACGCCGGAGGGTGTGACCGTGCGCGTGATAGCGGGCGAGAGCAACGGTGTGGTGGGCGCGATGACGCGAGAAGTCACCGAGCCGGTCTATCTGGACATCCATCTGCCTGCGGCGACTCGACTATCCACTGCGCTACCGGCCACGCATAACGCATTCGTCTATGTCTATCGCGGTGCGGTGCAGGTCGGCGATACGCAGGTGGACGCGCAACGCATGGGGATATTGGGCAATGCGCCCGATGCGGATGGCGTGACGATCTCCGCCGCCGGTGATGCGCGCCTGATCATGGTGGCAGGCAAACCGCTCGACGAACCCATCGTGCAATACGGCCCATTCGTGATGAATACGCAGGAAGAGATCCATCAGGCGCTGGATGATTATCGCAGCGGGCGGTTGGCATGAATCCAAGGGAGAGTTCTATGTTTGGAGCAATAGTGAAACTGGCCGTGGCATTCGTGCTGATGTCTGTCGGCGTGTCCCATGCTGTCGAATATCGCCAGGTTCAGGCGAACGAAAGCACGGTGATGTTTGGATACACCCAGATGGGGGTGTCTATGGAAGGCAAGTTCAGCAGGTTCACTGCGCAACTCGCTTTCGATCCGGCCAAGCTGAAGCCTGCACAAGCCAAGATCGAGATCAACATCGCCAGCATCGATACCGGTGTGGATGAAGCGAACGAAGAAGTGGTCGGCAAGCAGTGGTTCAATGCGCAAACCTTTCCGACTGCGAGTTTCGTTTCAACCGGAATGAAGTCGTTGGGCGGTGATCGTTATGAAGCCAGCGGCCAACTCAGCATCAAAGGCACGACGCGGGATGTCGTTGTGCCGGTCACTTTCAGCAGTGCCGGCGCGCGCGGTCAATTCGACGGCGTGTTGAACATCAAACGTCTCGACTATGCGATAGGTGAAGGTGCGTGGTCGGATGTCGGCACAGTCGCTGATGAAATACAGATCAAGTTCCATTTTGTTGTCACCGCAGCACCCAACAAGAAGTAATCCCAACCCACGCAAAGGAGAGCAACATGAAACGCACCCTGACTACATTGATCGCCACATTGTTTGCCGCGACTGCCTATTCTGCCCCGGAGACCTACATGATCGAACCGACACATTCCATGCCGCGTTTCGAATACAACCATCTCGGATATTCCATTCAACTCAGCCGCTTCGACAAAGTCTCCGGCAGCATCACGCTGGACCGTGCGAAGAAGACCGGCGCAGTCGATGTCACCATCGATGCCAAGTCGGTCAACACCGGTTCGGCCCTGTTCAACGAGCATATTCAAGCTGCCGACTTCTTCGACACCGAGATGTTCCCCACCATCACTTACAAATCGAGCAAGGTCAAATTCAAGGGAGACCAGCCGGTGTCAGTGGCAGGCGAGCTAACGATCAAGGACATCACCAAGCCGGTCACGCTCACCATCGATTCCTTCCATTGCATGCCGCACCCGATGGTGAAGAAAGAAGCCTGCGGCGCGACTGCCACGGCCAAGGTGAAACGCTCCGACTTCGACATGGCCAAGAATGTTCCTTACGTCGGCGATGAAGTGACATTGACCATCCCGGTGGAAGCGATCAAGCAGTAAAGAACAAGCCGCCGGTCACGTGGCCGGCGGGAAACAGAACAGCAACAAAGGAAACGATATGACGCAAACATTATTCACCCCGACCATGCTCGGCAAACTGCAACTCAAGAACCGCATCGTGATGGCGCCGATGACGCGCTCGCGCGCCACCGGCAACGTGCCGAACGAACTCATGGAAAAGTATTACGCGCTTCGTGTGGACGCGGGACTCATCATCACTGAAGGTACCTCGCCATCCGCCAATGGTCTGGGTTATGCACGTATCCCGGGGCTGTTCTCAGGCGAGCAGGTGCAGGGATGGAAGAGGGTGAACGATGCGGTGCATGCCAAGGGCGGCAAGATTTTCGTGCAGTTGATGCACACCGGACGCGTCAGCCATCCGGCCAATATGCAACCCGGAACCAGGATCGTCGCACCGTCAGCGGTCGCTTTAGCCGGTGATATGTGGACGGACAGCAACGGCATGCAGCCTTATCCTGCGCCGACCGAGATGAGCGAGGAAGACATCACCACCGCCATCGTCGAATATGCACAAGCATCGAAGAATGCTATCGCTGCCGGTTTCGATGGGGTTGAGTTACATGCCGCGAACGGCTATCTGATCGATCAGTTCCTCAACACCGCCACCAACCAGCGCACCGACCAGTGGGGCGGCAGCGTGGAGAACCGTATCCGCTTCGCGGTGGAAGTCGCCAAGGCCAGTGCGGCTGCGATCGGCGCGGATCGTATCGGTCTGCGAATCTCTCCCTACGGCGTGTTCAACGGCACTGCAGCCGACGCCAAGATGGATGCGCTGTATCTGCGACTGGTCGAAGAACTGAATGCCATCGGTCTGGTTTACATCCATATCGTCGATCACAGCTCCATGGGCGCACCGGAAGTCAGCCCCGAGTTGAAGCAGAAGATACGCGCCAACTTCAAAGGAAAATACATCCTCTCCGGCGGCTACGATGCGGCGCGCGCCAATGCCGATCTCGATGCGCAAAAAGGCGATCTGGTCGCCTTCGGTCGCCCCTTCATCTCCAATCCCGATCTGGTGAGCAAGCTGCAAAGCGGTGCCGAGTTGACGCCGCCAGACATGGCGACGTTCTACACGCCGGGCGAGAAGGGTTACACCGACTACTGATGAAGCTGGTCCTCTACAGCACTTCGCATTGCCATCTGTGCGAGCAGGCAGAAGTCTTGCTCGCACAAATCGGTGTCGAGGCGGAACATGTCGATATCGTGGAGGACGACGCATTGCTGGAAAGCTATGGCACGCGCATCCCGGTGGTGAAGAGAATGGATGACGGCAGCGAACTCGGCTGGCCGTTCGATATCGAAGCCTTGCGCCGCTTCATCGCGTAAGCGTTATTTCCCAGTCAGTCTGCGCCGTAGCCAGAAACTCACAGTATCCACCACGGTGATCATCAACAGCATCGCGATGATGACGGTGGCGGCTTGCTGCATCTGAAACAGCGAAAGATGATATTTCAGCATCTGTCCCAAACCACCGGCACCGACGATACCAAGGATGGCCGCCGCGCGGATGTTGTTCTCCCAGCGATACAGTGTGTACGACATCAACTGCGGCGCGATCTGCGGTAGCGCGGCATAGAAGAACGCACTCAGTGCACCGGCACCGTTCAGGCGCAGTGTGTCCTCGCATGCGGGTGGCAGATTCTCCAGCGCATCGGCGAACAATCTGCCGAGCACGCCGCTAGTGTGTATCGCCAATGCCAGCGTTCCCGCGAACGGCCCCAAACCTGCCGCGATCAGCAGGATCACCGCCCACACCAATTCGGGAATAGAACGCAATACATTGAGCGCCAATCGCACGATGCCACGTGCGACAGCGCCGAACCTGCCACTTGCAGGCAGCGCCAAAGCCAGACCGACCACGAACGCGATGCCGGTGCCGAGCGCCGACATGGATAGCGTCTCCAATGTGCCTTCGGCAACGCGGATCAGGAACGGCACCGCCATCTCAGGTGGCGCAAAACCTTGCAGGAATTCCATGCTGGAACGCACCGCACTGGTGGTGAACAGTTCGCCCCATTTGATGTTCAAGGAATAGAAACTGGCAGCAATCAGCGCCAGCAGCCCGAGCAGCAAAGCCAGCGTGGCAGGCGCGATGACGGGCGGCGGAGCGGGGCGGCGACTATTCATCTCAGCCCAACTTCTTGCGCAGGAAAGTGCTGACCAGGTCGGCCCCGGCCACCAGCAACACGAAGATGATCAGCATGGTGGAAACTTCCGCACCCGCCAGCATCTTCATCGACTCATCCATGCGCTGGCCGATGCCGCCCGCGCCGACGAAGCCCATCACCACCGAACCGCGTATCGCGCATTCCCAGCGATAGGTGGTGTAAGACACCAACTCTGAACCCGCCGCAGGCAGCGCGCCATAGAACAAGGCTGACAGTCGGCTGCTACCGTTTTGCAGCAATGCTTCAGTGGCATGCGCTTCGGACGATTCCAATATCTCGGCATAGACTTTGCCGAGCATGCCGCTGTAAGTCAGCGCGATAGCCAGCACGCCAGCGGTCGGGCCGAGGCCGACGATGCGCACCAGCAACAAAGCCCACACCAGCTCTGGCACGCTGCGCAACACGACCAACAACCAGCGCGCAGATTGTCGAACGAACGCACCCGCGATACGCATGCGACCCGACTCCAAGCGAGAGATGGACAATGATTCCGTCGCCAGCAAAGTGAGCGGGATCGCGCCCAGCAAGGCCAGCGTGAGTCCGGCGGTAGCGATGGCGATAGTCTGCCAGGTGGCCTCCAGCATCAACAACAGAAAGTCGGAGGAATGCGCGGGCGGGAAGAAGCTCGACAGAAAGTACCAGGTCGCGTCCAGACTCTGCGCATCGAACAATATCCACGGCTTGAATTCGCTGGCGACCAGCATCGGCCACAATACAATCAGCGCGATCAAGGTGGCGGTGATGCGCCCGCGCCAGGCCGGATCGGGATGGGCGGCACGCATCTTCATGCGAAATGTGCTTCAGCCGGTTCGGGCGCGGGCGGAAGCGACTCACCCGACGCGTCCTGCTTCGCATTGCGATACAGCGCGGCAATCATCGCTTCCGTCACCGCTGCACGCGGCGAATCGAACACCACACGCCCATCGCGCAAACCGATGATGCGCGGAAAATATTCGAGCGCCAGTTCCACCTGATGCAGGCTGCACACCAGCGTGGCGTTACGCGTCGTAGCTTCAGCTTGCAAGGTATGCAACGTCTGCCGCGACAAGGTCGGGTCGAGTGCGGACAGTGGCTCGTCCACTAGGAACGCATCGGCACTAGAAACCAACAAGCGAGCCATGCCGCAACGCTGACGTTCGCCGCCTGACAAACGATCCACGCGCGCATACAACTTGTCTTGCAGATCGAAACGCGCCAACGCGTCGTACGCGACATCGGGATCGGCTGGCTTGATCAACGAAGCGATGGACTTCCAGAAACCCCATTGCGGCAAACGTCCGGCCAGTACCGCCGTCACCACACGCTGCCGTGGTGGCAGTGGCGGTGTCTGCGGTGCGAGGAACAGCCGGGCGCGCAACACATGGCGCGCCGCATGTTGCAGCGTCCACGGTTGCGTATCGAACACAGAGAACTCACCGGAAGTCGGCGGATGGGCGCAGGCTAACGTATGCAGCAAGGTCGTCTTGCCCGCACCCGAGGGGCCGATCAAGGCGATCTGCTCGCCTTGTTCTATCGTCAGCGTCACTGCATTCAAAGCATGGCCCAAGTCGGCGTGCGCCGCCGAAGCATGGCGCACGCTGACTTCGCGTAATACGAACGACATGTTTACTTCAGCAGACCTGCGCTGCGAGCAGCAGTCTCGATCGCACTGTAGTTCTCAGCCTTGGTGCGGATGAAACTCGAAGCGCGTTGCAGATCGAGGATCGCTTTGTCGTGTGCATTGTTTGCATTCAGGTCGAGGAAAGCCTTGGCCAGCTTCTCGCGCAGCGCGGGAGCCATGTCGGAACGTACGGTCCAGTTGTAATCGTAGTAGCCCGGTGTGGTGTAGAACACATGCACGGCTTTGGTATCGACCTTGCCTGCTGCCACAAGCTTGTTCCATACCGAGATGTTCAACGCACCCGCATCCACTTTGCCACCGGCAACCGCAGCGACGGTCGCATCATGCGCGCCGGAGAACGCGATACGCTTCATATCGTTTTCCGGGTTGATGTGCGCAGCCAGCAGGAAGGAACGCGGCATCAGGTGACCGGAAGTGGAAGACTCGGAACCAAAAGTGAAGGTCTTGCCTTTCAGGTCTTGCAGGCTGGTGATGTCGTTACGTGTGGTGATGAACACGGACTGGAACTTCTCGTCCTCAGCACGCTGCACCAGCGGGATCACCTTGTCGTGGCTGCGCACCTTGGCTTGCACGAAAGTGAAGCCGCCGAACCAGACCATGTCCAGTTTGTCGTTGATCAGACCTTCCACAGAAGCGGCGTAATCGGTGACGGGGGTAAACTCGACCTTCATGCCCAGTTTCTTCTCCAGATACTCACCCAGCGGTTTGAACTTACGTTGCAACTCGGTCGGCGACTCGTCCGGGATGGCGGAAACGCGCAACACCGGCTGGGCTTGAGACAAGCTGGCGGTCAGCAATGTGACCGAGGCGAAAGCGATAGCAAAGAATGCTTTGATGATTTTTGAAGAAGACATGACGACCCTTTAAGTTATGGGCGCCGACAGAGCAGGGGAAACAGAAATGACGAACGACGTCCATGCAACATGGACGAAAAAAGCGAGTGCGTGCTTGCGATGCAAGCGCGGCGACAAAGCTTCGTACCTCATAGGATCTGCTGACCTGCACAGTGGCAGCGCGTTGATACGGCACATTCCATAGTTTCGGGATGATGCTAGCTACACGCGGACCGTCTGACCCGTTCCATACAAATGGAACGGCGCTACGGCGAGCCAAGCAAAACCAGAAACGACAGCGGCGCGCAGTTTAACAGAGGTGGGGTGGGGAAGGTCGGGGCTGGCAGGATTTAGCTGCTGAAAGCTGTGATAGTGAATATTGAAATGCCTGAAAGCAGACGATGGCGGTCGGCAGAAACTAACCTATAAGAGACGCTCGACTTTCCCGATAACGGACGGTCAACGTAGAAGTCACCGGCGCTGCGCGGCTTTATCGCGCAGCGTCCGTGTGGACTGCCGGATTGGGCGTTGTAGCCACATCCCTATCGACTTGCGCGGTTTGTGCATGACATTCGCTCTTCAATTAAGCGTTGCTCCTCGGCGCGCCTAGTGGTTTGTTCTTGCGCGGTTAGGGTTCGCCCTCGATATCTCTTTTCGAATTCTTCTGCGCGGCGGTTGCTCCCTGCAATGCACTCCTCTTCCTTCGCGACAGTGGCCGGCGGGATTGCCGTCCTGCTGGATCGACGGCAATCCTCATGACGCTGCGCAACAGCGGCAAGGGCAGCATTCATGCTCTTGGACCAAGCGAGGTACGCTTCCTGGTCATGTTTTGATGGAGGGTGGCTCTCCAACTCACTAATGATTCGATTTTGCTCTGCTTCGGCCTGGGCGTCACACTTGTTCTGAGCACTAGCGGTGAGTGGTATTAGCGCAATGAGGAGGAAGAGCGTGATGTGGTGTGTCATAGCGATCCTTTTAGAAATGATGAGCGAATTCTGCGATGCCCAACAGTTGTTATAGAGCCCCATGGATCCGGACATTTATTAATATAGAGACAGACACTTTTTGCACCTATCCTTCTGAACATTAAGCGCTTATTAATACCTCCGTCTCTTTATTACATTATTGATAAGGAGACGCAGGCCAAGAGTATTGGATCACAACGCCAAGTTTCAGCATATATGCCGAAATATCTATATCCGCCCTATATACCCGAAAGACCGCTTCTGGCCGATAGGCGAAGTCTATCCCTGAGTTCTCATCGCCGCAAAGCAGCCCTTCAACTCGTCCACTTTGCATCCAGCAACCTGTCCTCGCGCTCTTCCGGGACGCGCTGCATGAAGGGGCAGTCGTGGCGGTGGATGGTGATGCCTCGGTCACGGGTGACATAGCCGACGATGTGGGCGGGGAATTCGGGGTGGCAGCACAGGGCGAGTTTGTAGGTCAGGCTGCTTTCGCCTTCGATCGACACGCGCTTGGGTGCTTGCGACTGGGCGCTGCTTGATGGGGCCTTACGCTGCGGGGGCGCTTCTTGCACCAGCGCGAGGCTGGCGCGGCGCGGGGTGATGTCGCCGCGACCGAGTGCGGCGTACAGATCGTCCGGTTTGTTGTAGCGCAGCTGCTGGGCGAGCTTTTCCAGATTGATGTCGTTGACGCCGACGCGATGCAACTCGCGATCGAGCAGGGCGCGGCCTTGCGAAATACTTTCGTCCAGCGTCTGTTCCGAGAACCAGTGGCGCACTTTGGCACGAGCGCGTGAACTCTTCAGATAACCGAGTTTTGGATTGGCCCAGTCGCGACTGGGGCCGCCCTGTTTGACGGTGAGTATCTCGACGCGCTGGCCGGTCTGCAATTGATGTTTGAGTGGCACGATGTTGCCGTCCACTTTCGCACCGCGCGTGCGGTGACCGAGGTCGGTGTGTAACACGTAGGCGAAGTCCACCGGCGTCGCGCCGGTGGGCAGGTCGATTACCTTGCCTTGCGGGGTCAGCACATAGACGCGGTCCTGAATCAGTTCATTGCGGAACTGTTCCTGCATCTCGCCGTTGTCGGCCAGTTCTGCTTTCCACGCCAGCACCTGACGCAGCCAGGCGACTTTCTCGTCCAGTCCGCCTTCGGATTTTTTGTTCTCTTTGTAGCGCCAGTGGGCGGCCACGCCGAGTTCGGAATCGTGATGCATCTGCCGCGTGCGTATCTGCACTTCCACCGACAGGCGGCGCGGGCCGAGCACGGCGGTGTGCAGCGAGCGGTAGCCGTTGGGTTTCGGTTTGGCGATGTAGTCGTCGAACTCTTTCTGGATCGGCAGCCACAGTTCGTGCACCAGCGACAGCGCGGCATAACATTGTTCGATGTCGTCGACCAGGATGCGCACCGCGCGCACGTCGTACAGATCCTCGAAGGCCAGATGCTTGCGCTTCATCTTGTTGATGATGCTGTAGATGTGTTTGGGGCGGCCGGTCACTTCGCCGTCGATGCCCGCATCCTTCAGTGTCTGCTGCAGTTGCGCGACGAGGTCGGTGATGTAGCGTTCGCGATCCACACGCTTCTCGTCCAGCGATTTGGCGATCTGTTTGTACAGCACCGGTTCCAGATAGCGCGTGGAAAGGTCCTCCAGTTCCCACTTGATCTGCCACACGCCGAGGCGGTTGGCCAGCGGCGCGAAGATGCTCTGTGTCTCTTGCGCGACTTGTCGTTGCACTGCCTCGTCCACCCGAGAGAGGTGGCGCAGCGTCTGCGTGCGTTCGGCGAGTTTGATCAACACCACGCGGATGTCTTCCACCATCGCCAGCAGCATCTTGCGCATGGTCTCGACTTGCTGCGCGGCTTCTTCGGCGCTGGGCTGCGCGCGCACTTCGCTGAACTGGCGCACGTGCTCCATGCGCGAGATGCCTTCCACCAGCCCCGCGACATTGGGGCCGAAGTTTTCACGCAGCACGAGGTGCGCATCCTTGATGAAGTTCGGCACGGCATGCAGCGCGGTGGCCGCGATGGCTTCAGCATCCAGATTGAGGCCGATCAGGATGGCGGCCGAGCCAAGTGCGTGCTGCAACAGCGGCGTGCCGGTGATGTCGGTGCTGCCCCGGTAGAGCGGGGCAGCGAATTCGCAGGCCTGCCGGATCAGTTCGATCTCTTTCGGCGGGAAGGTGTCGGCCAAGGCGGACATCCAGTGCTGGATATCTGCGTCGTCGTCTCCGGTGAGCGGCGGGAATTGATGTTGAACTGAAACCATCGGTCGTGTTTAGAGCTGATATTTGTTTTCTGAAAAGAGCCGTGATGCGGCATCCGCTACGTCCGCATCGTAGCGCACGCCGCGATGTTCGCGTATCTCGTTCAAGGCCGCTTCGATGCCGAGGCCGGGGCGGTAAGGCCGGTGCGAGGCCATCGCTTCGATCACATCGGCGACTGCCAGGATGCGTGCGCCGAGGATGATGGCGTCGCCTTGCAGGCCTTGCGGATAGCCGGAGCCGTCCATGCGTTCGTGATGCTGCAACACCATTTCGGCCACCGGCCACTGGAAATCGATGTCCTTGAGGATGTCGTAACCGGCCTGCGGGTGTGTCTTGATGAAGTCATACTCGATCTCGCTCAGGCGCGCGGGCTTGCTCAATATCTCGGCAGGGATGGATATCTTGCCGAGGTCATGCACCACACCGGCGAGGTGGATAGCGAATATCAGCTCTAAACA
>Ga0180732_1000886_pt1 | contig 21274 bp, 13 predicted proteins | sample KR11_01MetaG_FD_148674 | JGI IMG/M metagenome (GOLD analysis project Ga0180732, IMG submission 148674) | Groundwater microbial communities from the Olkiluoto Island deep subsurface site, Finland - KR11_0.1 MetaG | ecosystem: Environmental > Aquatic > Deep subsurface > Groundwater | place... | reverse complement strand
AGTAACCCCTTTCAGTCATGGCCTTTTCAGCTTCTGAAATTATAAGATTTCTCATATTCCCTGTTGCGCCTTTATATGTATTTTCGTCCAGCTTTAATGCTGCGCCCATCCTATCACTATCAGGATCTGTAGCCCCTGGCGCAATAGCCATTCCATTAATGCTATTTATTGCTGCGTCAAGTCTTGAAAGGTCTTCTCCTGCTACCTGAAGTATATAATCCGCTATGTTAACTGCACAAGCCTTTACATCTCCCGGATCAGGCATGCCAGTTTTCCAACCATTAATAAACGCCGGAAATTTTCCGTCTATTTCATCTGTCTGAGATTTAACCGTATTTATAGAAGCGTAACCCATATCATTTAAAAACTCTTTTATGCTCTCTGCATTATCTGCGCCTGCGCCAGAAAAGGCTGTATAGAGCATTTCAAATTCCAGCCTTGCCTGTCTAAACTTAGCGGCTAATTCTGGATATCTTTCCTCCAGTATAGCAAGAGGAGATCTCTTCTTTAAATGTTCATAATTAGCCGTATAAAAATCTTTTCTTGCTGCCCCATAATTCTCGTGGTCTATAAGAGGTTCTTTTTTGCCAAGCCATGTTAAATTTTTATTATTGCGCTTCAGACTATCTGTTGGATCGGATAAAGCCATCGAAAGAGCAATGTCATCGTACTCTATCATATCTCGGAAAGCCATGATCATCTTTTGGAAATTAGAATCCACCTGCGACATAAGATGACCTACTACAAACTTGAAACCATTGTAATTAGGCTCACTATGGCTTGCGGATATCAAAAATCCAAAGATGCTGCCATATATCTTTGAGGCACGCGTAAGAGAAGGCATACCTGACACGTTTTCGAATAAATCTACTTTTATCCCGGCATCTAAAAGATCAGCTGCTAGTACCTGCGCCAAGTATTTTCCATTCAAACGGCTATCATATGAAAAAGTAACGCTATTGTTGCGTAAGTTTCTTTTGAACTCCTCCGGTAATGCTATTGCGACATCTGGTATATTTTCAATACTGATCTGGCCTGCAGCTTGTGTCCTTTTAAATAATTGACTATATTGCATTAAATCTTTTAGACTTACCTCATTCGCATCAGGGTTTGCTTCTATATAAGAACGCAGACTGCTTATTATATGTTTAACTGTTGCTGTCTGCTGCAACAAGGTAATAGCGTTCATAAGATTTGGCCCACCTAAAACCGGAGCATGGGAGTCTTGGGCAAATTCTTCTAACTCAAGTAACAGTACAGCTGCAAAACTGCTATTTACTGCCTGATTTCTTATACCTGCTGTGCCGAATTGCCTCCAACCATTGCCAAAGGCAAAGATCAGGTCATCGCTTCTACCTTCAAGCATGCCTCGAACAATACCCTGTTTTATATAACGCGGCATATTCTTTTCAGACAACCACTCATCTATATACTTATCCGCTTCTTTTATTTTGCTATTTTCTGACTCTTTAATAGCTCCTGCCCTAATCTTATCTCTAATAAATTCTGCCCTAATATCCTTGGCTTTCCGGACAAGAGCATTAAACGCATCCGCATTCTCATTATCCAGATAGGCGTTGGCTGCATCTCGTGCCAGGATAGATTTTGCAATCATCATCTTATTATATATTTCCCGCTGGCTTCCGCCTAAGCCAGATAAATAATTAAATCTTTTACTGAAAGATATAAGACTCGCTTGTAATTCATTAAAATTTCTAGCATCCGCTAAGCCAATAATCCCGTATAAATCACTTTTGGCGTTTCTTAATTCTTCATTCGTGATATCGCCATCGTTAATTTCGTTAAGTATTTCGCTTGCTGTTTTCTTCCCAGAAACAATATTAGCCACTAATTTCCTAGGAATTAACCCTTCATTCGACGCCAGAGTAGAGTTTGTTTCTGGAACTGAGGTTGTTATCCTGTCCGATAGTGGCTTGGAACTTTTATCAAAAGCCAGGGGAACCCTTAAGCAGGAAAGTTTTGCTTTGGTATGGCTTGGGGCAGCGTAGATAGTGTTAGTAAAAAGGAATGCTATGGCGAGCAGGATGGAAATAATTTTTCTATACACAAGCGCTCCTTTGTCTAAAAAGCCTGCCATTGCGAAAAGTCCGCCACCGAAGGTGGCGGACTCGCTCGAACAATAATATTGGTATACAATTCAAATTATATGCCTGATGCAGTTCGTTCTATAGCTTCTTTGTAGTCATCGAGACTGGACAGTTGTCTAGTAATGTCTGCCTTAGTGTCAATCTTTTCCGCGACTGATAATTTTGCGCCTGACATATACTGAAGGCCTGCGCCTCCCATAGTTGACATCATATCAAATATTTCATCTGGATCTATATTATTACGTATGAGATAAGCAGTATCTTCAGCTACGCCGTCTCCGCCAAAGCCATTGACGCTGACTTTTTTATCCTGTCTTTTTTTCTCTACAACCATTGAGTTAACAACGTCATTGCTTCTATTAAAGAGATCATCCCCGTTAGGCAATGTTCCAAGCCCCATTGTGCCATTTTTGATAATAGTCCCGGCATTTTCAAGAGCAGGGCCTAGCTGCTTTTTTATATCGTCCGGATCTGCGTCAAGCACGGTCCATCCAGGTTCTATATCTTTTACGAAGACAGATTTGTGTTCATAGGAAGTAATGGTGCCTTTTTTTAATTCTTTTGCAAATTTGTCGTCATCCATCCCGTCAGGAAGTTTCGCAACAATTACTTTCTCTGGTATAATAAGCTGTATAGGTTTATTAGGTCTACTTTCTGCCTTTTGTCGTATCCTGTTGGCAACTTCGTCGTTATTAATAAAGGGTAATATCAGCTTGCCGCCGACAACTATTTTATCTGCTATCCCTCCTTCTACTAAGGTCTCCATAAAACGTATTTTGTCTTCCCCTTTTGCGCCTCCCATTATAAGAACTACGTCTCTTGTGGGATTTTCCATAAGATTACGTATGACGGATAACTCTTTAACACCTAACAAGCCCATGACATAAGGAACGTTTGCTATCTCACCTACCAGTCCTCTTGAAGCCTGTTCGCCTCGGTGATACGCTCCTGCCGCTGCATTTACAATAATATCGGGCCTTACGGTATCCAAAATCTTCTGGGCATGCTGACGTATAGCTTCTTTATCTTTAGTTCCATCGCCCTCATCTTTATAGAACCTTGTATTTTCTAACATAACTACTGAACCATCTCTTCTATCATCAAGGTATTGCGCTGTCTTCTGGCCTATGCTGTCGTTTATAAACCCAACTTGCTCGTCTCTGCCTAATACGCCTTCCTTATGCAGATTTTCTGTAATAAGTTCTGCTACGCGTTCGAGGCTAAAAGATGGATCTGGTTCGCCATCTTCTCGGTCGTTTCTAAAATCCTTGGTGCTGCCGTTGTGAGACATTATGTCTACCTGTTTTGCACCTGCCCTTAAAAGATTGGCTATATCTCCAGTCGCGTTTCTTACCCTATTAAGTTCTTCTGGTTTCAGCTTTACATCGGTTTTTCCCACATTGGCATCTATAAGAAGAAGGACTCTTTTGCCTACTATGAAGTCTTTTTTAATGTCTGTAATGTCTGCCTTGCTGGAATAATTAACAATGGCAGTGATGTGTTTGGGCTCGGACAGCTTCTCAGGCTGGTCCGCGGCAAGCTTTTGCATATCTTTAGGCTTACTAAAAAGAGCTGCATTTATATCTACAATGTCCTGCGTGGTAAGTTCATCAAATCCTCTTTCATCTAAGCCAAGTTTAAACTTTATACTACCTGGTAATTTATCGATATCTTTAGACTTTATATGCGCTGGGAATATAATCTTTTCCCCTGGCCCTGGAGGAGTGGTTAGGCCTAATATCCTTAACTGATACAATTCACGCTGGATTACGTCTTCTGGGAAAGCTTTTCTTCTTTTATAAAACTCAGCTAATGAAATACCTCTATAAGCCAGATTAGCTCCTATTTCTTCAGCTAATAGCGCAATATCTTTCAGCGTTTTCAAAGCAGAAATCTCGCTTATCCCGTGATTAGACGCAAGCGATACAGCGTCTTTTATTCTATCGGCGCTCGACCTTTGTTCTCCCTGCTGCATATCGCGATCAGAAGCCAGGGGGACCCTTAAATTTCTGGAAACCTTATCAGTTGGCTTAGACAGGTCAAGCTGATTTATAAGTTCTTCTATGGGCCTGCGCTTTCCTGATAATAGGAAGTGGTAGTTTTCTTCATCTATCTCTGTCTTTGAAAACGGAGAGATTACTATATAGGAATAGCCTTTATCTTTTAAGAGCCGCGTTAACCCTTTAGTGTGGAAACCTCCCGATATTAAGGCGCTTACCTTTATATTGCGCTTCTCTATCTCAGAAACAGAATTATTGAACATTACGAGATCGCGTGACTTCGCAGTTTTATAAAAATCTTCCAGTTCCTGTAAATGAGAATCTACCAGATCAGGTTTAAAATCCACAAAACTGGAAATATTATACTTTTTAATGGCTGGTTTTAAGAAGCCTTCAAAGTAACCTGTTTTATGAGAGCCCCTGTTCTCTAAATAATAATCCAGCTCTTCATTTGATACCTTTAGATTAAAGAAGCCTTCTAAGAATTTTATGTTGCGCAGGTTTTGCGTAAGGGCCTTTTCTTCATCATTTCTGGCAAGCCTTTGTTTTATTTCATAGGTCAATTCGCCCATCTCAATAAAAAGCTTGGTGGAATCTAAAGAGTTGACCTTTGTGAGATAATCTACGAAATCCATCAGATTAGGATACTTGGATAACTGGCCTTTAAGGCGCCTATTGGCTAGATCTTTCAGATAGCTATAAAATGAAAAAGACGAGATTTTTTGATCTTTAAAAAGTCTCGCTTTAGCCATTAAGGTATCCATATCGCTGCGATTGGACTTACCTGTAATGGCTGATTGCAGATTTAAAAGCAGGCTCTGGGATTCCTGCATAATCTTTTGCTGGTCTATTTTAGACTCCTTACCCATGGTTTCATCTAAAAGCGCGATATTCTTATAGTTAGCCGTGGGGATATTTAATTTCTGGATGTAAATAGACAGGTGCTTTAGATAATCAACTGTTTCTATCTTTTGATTGTCATAGTCAAGTTCTTTCTGGTCTATCGCGAGAAGCTCTTTTGAATATATCTTAGGCTTTAATTCTTCCAGGGCCTTTTTAATCTGAGATATAAAAACCTGGCTATCAGGGTTGAATTTCATTATATTATTAAACTCAACGATGTTTTTAAAATAAATATCTTTATTTTCAATGCCCCATATGGGTAACTCCGGGTATTTTGTAATAGATAGGTATTCTTCTCCTGTAAGCTCGCCCGAATCTATAAAGAGCCTGGCGACTTTTTCCCTTACATCAACATCTGGAAAACCTGATACGCTGGACGTATCCACTATCCCGTCCGCGCCTTCTGAACATACCAGACCCATTTTATAGTCTTTAAGCAATATGTCTAATATCTTGGCTAAGTTAAGGCTTGCTTCCGGGTTAGTATGTAAATCCTGTATATGGACAACAAGTTTAGAGCGATCCTGGTCTGGGTTCTGGTATACCTCTACCACCTTTCCCAGCTCCTCGGGTATATGAATAAGAGATAAATCGGAAAGATGCGAAGAAAGGACCTTTCGGACTTCTTTTTTATTAAGTTCAGATCGGCTGGTATCTTCTCCGGTAAGAATGACTTTTTTCTTCTGGATTACTCCTTCATTCTTGTCGCTTAGTTTACGGTAGTCAACTTTTTTATTCTTGAATATAGACTTGGTTTCAGGCGCGGCATATGCGATATTAGTAGACATAAACGCAGCTAAAGTGAAGATTAATACGATTTTCTTCAACAGTTTAAAAGACATGAAATCCTCCTTTTGTTATATATTTGAAATACATTTTAAAAAGCTACATAAAAGTATACCATGTAAGCGTTTCCCTGTCAAGAAAATTCAAAGAATTTTCTTGATCCTGAGGATACGAGTGAATAACGAATATCCGAAGGATCTTTGGTTATATTGTCTATGAGGTTTTTATTATATTGGTTAATAACGATATGATTTTATCTTTTAGCTCTTCTTTTTTGACCTCTAAGATCTTATTAGCCTCTCGTATCTTTATCTCTACTATGCCCTTCTTGAGCCCTTTAGCTCCTATCACTATTGAAAAAGGTATGCCTACGAGTTCAGCGTCATTAAATTTAATGCCGGCGCTCTCGTCTCTATCATCCAGCAAGGCCTCTATGCCTGTCTTGCTTAATTCTTCGTAGATATTGTCCGCGGTTCTTTTAATATCTTCTTCCTTGTAATTTATAGGTATAACCAAGACCTGGAAAGGCGCTATCTCCAGAGGCCAGATTATGCCTTTTTCGTCATTATGCAGTTCTATGGCTGCTGCTATAATCCTGTTAACGCCTATTCCATAGCAGCCCATTACGTATGGTTTTAATTTCCCGTCTTCGTCAAGAAACTCTGCCTTCATGGCCTTTGAATACTTCAGGCCTAATTTAAAGACATGCCCCATCTCTATTGCATGCTCTATCTTTATGTTTTTATTACAGTTAGGGCATTTATCTTTATCGGTTATCATCCTTAAATCATCCCATTCGCTGATTTTAAAATCCCTGTCTATGTTTGTATTTATGTAATGCTTATCCTTTTTATTCGCTCCTGTAACAAAATTAACCATACCTTTAATATAGCTGTCAGCTATAATCCTCGCATCTTTCAAGCCCAAAGGCCCTGAAAACCCCTTAGGGCCGCCGGTTATTTTCTTAATAACGTCTTCATCTGCCATTTCTAATCTGGCGCATTTTAAATATTTCTTTATCTTTGTCTCGTTCGCCTCATGGCCGCCTCTTATTAAAACAGCTACAGCCTTTTCATCCGCTTTGTAAATAAGCGTCTTTACCATCTCTATAGGCTTGACCTTCAGCATTTGCCCAACCTTCTCTATAGTCGTCACCCCAGGCGTATCTACTTCCTGCAATGGCTTTAGCTTGTGGCTTGCGGCTTGCCTGCCCCGAGCGAAGTCGAGGGGTGGCTTGTGGCTAATCTCTGCCACTGCCATGCTCGCCGCATATCCGCACGAAACGCAATGCGCTAAAAGATCTTCTCCGCTTTCAGCAAGTACCATAAACTCGTGCGATACATCCCCGCCCATAACACCTGAATCAGCTTCTACTGGAATAGCTTTTAAGCCGCATCTCTTAAAAATAGCCTCATATGCCTCGTACATCTTCTTATAACTCTTGTCCAAACCTGCAGAGTCTCTGTCAAAGCTATACGCGTCTTTCATGATAAACTCGCGGCTGCGCACGACTCCAAACCTTGGCCTGACTTCATCCCTGAATTTTGTCTGGATCTGATATAGAGTTATTGGTAGCTGGCGGTAGGATTTTATATGATTACGCGCAAGATCTGTAATGACCTCTTCATGCGTAGGACCAAAGACCATTACTCTATTGTGCCTGTCCTTAAATTTAATAAGGTCTTCGCCAAGGTCCTTATATCTGCCAGACTCATGCCATAATTCCACTGGCTGCAGAGACGGTAAAAACAGCTCTATGGCGCCCTTCTTATCCATCTCCTCGCGTATTATTTTTTCTACCTTTTTAAGGGCACTGAGTCCAAGCGGCAGGTAAGTATAGGAACCCGAGGCAAGCTTCCTGATAAGCCCTGCCCTTATCATGAGACGATGGCTTACAGCCTCTGCCTCGCTAGGGACTTCTTTTAGGGTTGGAATGAAATACTCTGTCCAGCGCATAATTAGTTCATGGCTCCTAGCTCATAGCTCATGGATAATCATCCTATCAGCTATCAGCTTTGAGCTATAAGCTTCATCAGTTCTCTAATAACCTCTTTTTCTTTTACTCTCTTAACGATCTTCCCTTTTTTAAATAAAACGCCTGTGCCTTTACCAAACGCAATGCCTATATCTGCTTCCTTTGCCTCGCCAGGGCCATTGACTTCGCAGCCCATGATTGCTATTTTAGGCCACTTTGTTCGTGTAATGCGTAATGTGTAATGTGTAATGTAATCTTCTACTTGTTTAACTATCTTCTGCAAGTCCACCTGACAACGGCCACAGGTGGGGCACGAGATTATTTCAGGCCCGAAGCTTCTGAGACTTAACGCCTGTAAGATATTCTTAGCCGCTGTCACCTCTTCTACAGGGTCTCCTGTCAATGAAACCCTGATGGTGTCTCCGATCCCCTCTGAAAGTAATATACCTATGCCCAGAGAAGACTTAACAAGACCTGTTGCAAGAGGGCCGGCTGCTGTAACACCAAGGTGAAGCGGATATTTTGAGAGCCTTGAAAATTTCCTATACGCATCGATCGTAGTTAGCACATTTGATGCCTTTAATGAAACTATTATATCGTAAAACTCCATTCTCTCCAATATATTTATATAATCAATCACGGATTTTATCATGTTCTCAACCTGCAACCTGTGGCTTGTGGCTTGTGGCTTGTGGCTTATAACCTGTGACCTTATACTCCCTGAATTCACTCCTACTCTTATGGGAATCTTTCTCTTCTTCGCAGCCCTTGCTACTTCAATGACCTGCTCCTCTCTATGAATATTACCTGGGTTAAGCCTGATTTTATCCGCGCCATTCTCGATCGCAGCAATCGCCAAGCGATAATCAAAATGTATATCCGCAACAAGCGGAATTTTTATCTTTTTCTTTATCTTTTTTATGGCGCTTGCTGCCTGAAAATCCTTTACAGCCACCCTGATCAGCTCGCAGCCGGCAAGCTCCAGCTCTTTGATCTGCCTGACAGTAGCTGCAGCATCCCTCGTGTCCGTCTTTGTCATAGACTGGATGACAATCGGCGCGTTGCCGCCTATCTTCAAGTTCCCGATTCTGATCTGTCGTGTCATTTTCCTGCTTAATCCCCCTGAGGCGGGTTATTTTTGGAAGAGGCTGGCTATTTTTCCAAAAACGCCGAACCGCATAAAATCATTATAAAAAACAAACGCCATGAGGCATATCAAAATAATAAGCCCTGCCTGCGTTATGTTTTCCTGTAATTTATAGGAGAGGGGCTTTCTCTTTATCTTTTCTATAGCAAGAAACAGGATATGCCCTCCATCCAGGACAGGTATTGGCAGAAGATTGAATATAGCTAAAGACGCGCTTAATATTCCCATAAGATGCAACAGGTACACAAACCCCAATCTTGCCGCCTGGCCCGTAATATAAAATATCCCTATCGGGCCTGTGACCGACTCCTTAAAAGAAATAGCTCCTGTGAGACTAGCCCACAATGCCCTGTAAGTTACATACGTAAGGGTTAATAATTTTCGGGATCCCATATAAATAGACTTTAAAGGACCGTATTTAACATACATTATGTCTTCCGTGGGCATAATACCTATGAGACCAACCTTTTTCTTTGAACCAAAAACAGTCTTGACCTCTTCTGACTTAGGCCTGACCAGCAGGTCTATTAAACTGCCGTCCCTGTCAACGAGAAGCTCTAACTCAGGACTTTTATTGGTGTGAACCATGGCAGTGACTTCTTCCCAGTAATTTACGTCCTTGCCGTTTATCTTTAATATTTTATCTCCCTCTTTCAGGCCTGCTGCCTGACCAGGATAGCCAGGTAACACATTTCCGACTTTTGTAGTCATCGCCGGATAACCTATCGCAAATACGAAAGAGAATATCAGAAAGGCTAGAATATAATTCAGTAACGGGCCCGCGAATATTATCCTTGATCTTTCGCCCACAGATCTGGACATATATTCCCATTTTTCACCCTTAGTCTGTTCCTCCGTGGTCTCGCCCGCAAGCTTCACGTATCCTCCCAGGGGCACAGCTGATATAAGATACCTTGTGCCTCCCCTTGTAATTCCTAATAGCTCAGGCCCGAAACCTATGGAAAATTTTTCCACACGCACGCCTATTCTTTTGGCAATGATGAAATGTCCGAACTCATGCACGATCACCAAAACACTGAGAACAAGTATAAAACTAATCGCTGATAGCACTTAATATCTCCCTTGTTTTTGCCCTGACCCAATTGTCAATATCCAGAATCTCGTCTAGACCGGGCTGTTTTATCCCTCTATGTAAACCTAAAATTTTTTCTATCACCTTTGGTATATCTGTAAATTTTATCCTGCCTTTTAAAAATACTTTGACAGCTTCTTCGTTTGACGCGTTTAAAACGCAGGGGTATGTCTTCCCTTTCCTCGCCGCTTCATACGCTATCTCTAAACATGGAAATCTCTTAAAATCCGGGATCTGGAAATTCAACACCCTGGCCCTGGAAAAATCAAGCCTTTTTACCGGAGACGATAATCTCGATGGATAAGTAAGCGCGTATTGAATAGGCACTCTCATATCACAAGCGCCCAGTTGAGCGAGCATAGCTCCATCCATAAATTCTACCATCGAATGGACCACAGCTTCTGGATGAATCAAGACTTTAATATCATCGATCGCTGCGCCAAAAAGATGATGCGCCTCAATGACCTCCAGGCCTTTATTCATCATAGTAGCGGAATCAACAGAAATCTTTTTACCCATTTTCCATCTTGGATGATTCACTGCTTGGCGCGGCGTTATATCCTTAAGCCCTTCCATAGGAGTCCTCAAAAACGGTCCGCCAGAACCCGTTAAATAGATATTTTTTATCTGTGACTCACGGCCAGGCCTGGACTCTATGCATTGAAATACAGCGCTATGTTCGCTGTCTACAGGGAGGATCTTTACCTTTTTTCGCCTTGCTTTCTCCATAACAATATCGCCAGCCATTACCAGCGCCTCTTTATTAGCAAGGGCGATCTTTCTCGCGTAGTCCATGCCTGTCAATACTGGTTTAAGCGCGACGGAGCCCACTATGCCGACTACAAGGATATCGATGCCGACACTTCTCAGCATCAGACACAGGCCTTCTTCTCCTTCATACACCTTGATTTTTCTGGAACCAAAAAGCCTTTTAAATTCAACGGCCTTCTTTCTATCAATAATACTCACGGCCCTGGGCCTGAATATCCTTACTTGTTCAGATAAGAGTTTTATATTTGAACAGGCGGAAAGCGCGCTTACAGAAAACTCATCCTTAAGCCTGAAAATAACATCCAGTGCGCTCGTTCCTATTGAGCCTGTTGAACCTAAAACAGCGACTTTCTGCATATGCGTTGGTAATGGTTAGACTATATAATGATCGTCAAATAAATATAAAAAATAGGCGCCGCGAAAAGCACGCTGTCAATTACATCCAGCAGACCTCCAAGGCCTGGTAAAAACGGGCTTGAGTCTTTCACCTGGTAATCGCGTTTGACAAGGCTTTCAGCAAGATCGCCAAACTGGGCAAAGATACCTATTAATACACCGGCCATAAAAATAGCGCTGAAAGACATCCAACCTAAGTAGACCTTGCTTATACAAGCGAAAAACAGACTGAACAGAAATCCTCCGGCCGCTCCCTCTATGGATTTCTTAGGACTTATCTTCGGGAGCAACCTGTGTCTGCCGAATCTGGTTCCTACTAAATAAGCGCCGACATCTCCAGCCTTTGTAACGAGCAAAAGAAATACTACCAGCTTGTGGCCGTCTGCCAGAAATCTTATCTTCACCAGAAAGGTGAAAAACCAGCCTACATAAAATACGCCGAATAGCACAAGCGCGATCAACGCGATAGAATTCTGATTTTCCTTCCTTGTGAACTGTATAATAAAAAGCGCGATAAAGGTTATGATGAAAAACAACGCCTCCCACATACCGCCCGTTGGCCTGTAAAAATAAGTAATATACGGCAGTATCGCTCCGGAGAAGATGCCTAGATATACAAAACTCCTGGGAAATTTGTCCTTTGAATTTAATCTGAAGAATTCGTAAAGCCCGAAACCAATAAACACTGAAGACACTATACTAAAAAACCATATAGGCAGGATAAATATGGTGATGACGATGACGGATATTAGGATTATGGAAGTAACGGAACGTTTTAACATATTGATAGCCTTTAGCTCATGGTTCATAGCTCATAGTTTTAAGGTCTTAACCTATGAGCCAGGAGCTATGAGCTAAACCCTTATTTTCCAAACCTTCTCTCTCGTTTACTGTATTCCTCGATCGCCTTTTCCAGATCTGGCTCACGGAAATCAGGCCAGAATTTTGACGTGACATATATCTCCGAGTAGGATATCTGCCATAACAAAAAATTTGAGACACGCATCTCTCCGCTTGTGCGTATCAAAAGGTCAGGATCCGGAGATTCATTTGTGTATAAATACTTTGAAAAAAGCCTTTCGTCTATCTGCTCGGGCTGCAGTCGGCCATTCTTTACTTCTTTTGATAACATACGCGCGGCGTTTAATATTTCCTGCCTCGAGCCATAACTCAGCGCTATATTAAGATTCAATGTGCCGTACCCTGCTGTCTCAGCTTCTGTCTCTTCTATTTTTTTTCTTATCCTCGCGTCCAGTCTATCCCTGTCCCCGATTATTCTTAACCTGACTCCATTATCATGGAACAGCTTGATCTCGTTATCTAAAAAATTCTCCAACAATCTAAAAAGACCTTTTATCTCTCTCTTGGGACGTAACCAATTCTCTGTGGAAAAGGCATATAGCGTAAGATATTCTACTTTGAATTTTATGCAGGATGTTACAATGTTTTTTACAGAGTCGACCCCCTTCTTATGACCCATTATCCTTGGGAGGCCTCTTTTCTTGGCCCATCTCCCGTTGCCGTCCATTATTATAGCGATATGTCTGGGAGTTTTCATATTTAATTGAGGCCTTAAGGCCGAAGGGCCTCATATAAATTAAAAACGCGAATGTATCTGACCGAGAAACTAACATTCGCGTTTTCAGTTAATACCATATAAAGATTTATATCTACTCAGCAGCGGAAGTTGCTTCTTCGAGATCAGATGTGGGCTGAAGCGCATTTATAGCCGTGTTGAGTCTCGTCTCAAGGTCATTTTTCTCCGACACCAGAGCATTGATCTGCCGATTTGCCTGATCAACCTGCTGATTCGCCTGATTAACCTGCTGCATGGCCATGTTTAGAGAATTCTGGAGATCTATTGCCATGCCTGCCTGTTTATTGGCCTCTGCCAGCTGCGTCTCAAGATCCAGGATCTTAGTATTGAACTTTTCCTTCCCGGAATTTATCCGTGATTTAACCGCTTCTGTGTTTCGAGCCATAGCTACGCATATTATGCCCAATACTACTACAGCTGCTATCAAAGCTATTTTCACCTTATCCATACCCTACCCCTCCTCACTGTTATTTCTTGTACTTCATAATCTTTCTCTGTATTTCCATCTTTTTTTCAACTAATTTATCCATGTCCGCCTGGATCTTTGCTATATCCTTGGGAAGTATTACTATCTCAACACGCCTGTTCTGTCTGCGGCCTTCAGGTTTATCGTTTGAAACAACAGGCCTGTACTCGCCATACCCTGTAGCGGCAACCCTTTTCGGGCTGATGCTTTTCTCATCGACAATATAGTGAAGGACGCTTATCGCCCTAGCGGTTGAAAGCTCCCAGTTAGATTTCCATCCGGAGTATTTTATAGGTTCGTTATCTGTATGGCCTTCTATCCCTATGTCCCTGTCACCCACATCTTTACTGAGCACATTGGTTATCTTGTCTAAAATACCGTACGCTTCCTTTTTTATATCAGCCTTGCCCGAATCAAAAAGCACCTCTGCCAGAAATATAATCGCCAAACCTTTTTCCGCCATCTCAAGACGCACGTCCTTATCGCCTATCTCTTTTGACAATCTGCCTTCAAGCAGCTTTTTTGTCTTTTCAAGTTCCGATACTTCATTATCCTTTTCCATCTGCAACTTGGCCAGCTGGGCATTTAGCGCGTCGATCTCTTTATTGAGATAATTTATTTTTTCTATATCGCTGCGCCTGCCTTTCTGGAATTTAACAGAACACCCGGAAGTCACAAGACTCAAACAAGTTACACCTAAAACCATATAAAAAAATAATTTTTTGGGCATCATATAGACCCTCCCTTTTTTTAATTAATATAATACTACCGGGCTATAAAGTCAAGCTATTTAAACAGGCTATTCCTTATTATAAACGATGCGAAAACAATCGATACCATTGACATTAACTTTATCAATATATTCAAGGAAGGCCCTGAGGTATCCTTAAAAGGATCCCCTACAGTATCACCGACAACAGCGGCCTTGTGACAGGCAGAACCTTTACCGCCTTCATGTCCTCTCTCTATATATTTTTTAGCGTTGTCCCATGCGCCGCCTGAATTTGCCATCATAATCGCCAGAACAAAACCTGTAATAAGCGCGCCCACTAAAAGGCCTACCTGTGCCTCTATGCCCATTAAAAGCCCCACGACAATCGGCGCGAGTATGGCCAGGAGCGAAGGTACGATCATTTCTTTTTGCGCGCTTTTTGTGACTATACTGACACAATTAGCGTAATCTGGTTTTTCCCTGCCTTCCATTAAACCTTTTATTTCCCTGAACTGTCTTCTGACCTCCATGACGACTCCAGAGGCTGCCCTTCCTACAGCGCTCAGGGTAAGGGAGCAAAAAGCAAACGGAAGCATCCCTCCTATAAAAAGTCCGGCAAGGAGTCTTGGGTTCATCAAGTCTGTATTCAGGGATTTACCTAAAATGTGTATCTGGTCCCTGTACGCGGCTATCAAGGCCAGCGCAGAGAGCGCGGCTGAGCCTATGGCAAATCCTTTACCTGTTGCCGCAGTAGTGTTTCCAAGCGCGTCAAGCGCGTCTGTGCGCTGACGTACTTCTGGAGGCTGATGAGACATTTCCGCGTTGCCCCCCGCGTTATCCGCAACAGGGCCATAGGCGTCTGTGGCAAGGGTGATACCAAGGGTGCTCAACATACCCACAGCAGCTATGCCCACGCCGTAAAGCCCCAGGTTGAAATCCCTGGCCCCGCCTGAAAAATAAAAACTCGCGAGGATTGCCATGGCCACTGCCACTACAGGTACTATGGTGGAAAGCATTCCCACTGACAACCCGCTTATAATAACAGTGGCAGGGCCTGTATTCGCAGAGTGCGCCACTGCGCGTGTCGGTCTGTATTTATCCGATGTAAAATATTCCGTTGAAAATCCCATTATAATACCTGCTGCCAGACCTGAGATAACAGCCCAGTAAACACCTATAAAATCAGGACCAAGGACTCCCCTGATGACAAAATACGATGCTATAGCTATAAGCCCTGCGCTTACAAATATCCCTTTTCTAAGTGCCATGAGGAGCGCATGCTGATCAGCCTTTTCGCCAGACCGCACAAAAAGTGTTCCTATGAGACTTGCCAAAACTCCTACAGCAGCCATTACCATTGGTATTGTTATGCTATCAAGACTCTTGCCGTACTTGACAAAGGCCGCGGCTCCCAACGCCATTGTAGCAACAATAGACCCTACATAGGATTCATATAAATCCGCGCCCATGCCCGCGACATCTCCGACATTATCGCCGACATTGTCAGCGATAACAGCGGGATTTCTGGGGTCATCTTCCGGGATGCCTGCCTCTATCTTCCCGACTAGATCAGCCCCTACATCAGCGGCCTTTGTAAATATACCCCCGCCTACCCTTGCAAAAAGCGCCATTGAGCTTGCGCCCATGCCAAAGTTCAGCATCGTGCTTGTTATATTTTGTATCCTTATTGCCTCTTCAAGACCGCGGTAATACCAGTTAAGAAAATAATACCATATGCTCAGGTCCAAGAGACCGAGGCCTACGACCATAAGCCCCATTACCGCTCCGCTTGAGAACGCTACCTGAAGCGCGCTGTTAAGGCTGGTCTTTGCGGCTGAGGCTGTCCTTGAGCTGGCGCGCGTCGCGACGCTCATACCTATGAAACCGCAGAGTCCTGAAAAAAATCCGCCTGTCAAAAAGGCAAACGGCACGAATACTATAAGGTAACCCCTGAGGTACAACAAAAATAATGCGGAAAATACCACTGCGAAAAATATGCCGACAATAGCATACTGTCTCTTGATATAGGCGTAAGCCCCTTCCCTCACCCATGCGGCGATCTCCCTCATCTCGCTGGTACCTTCGTCTTGTCGCATTATCTTCCAGATAAGAAAAATAGAAAAGGCTATAGCTACCACAGATCCCACGGGTGCCAAAAACAGCATGTAAAAATCTCCTTTCTAAAAGTTATCTGATGTTATCTGAGGGTATCTAATGTTGTCTGAGGTCGCTTTTTGCAACTTCTAATAACCTCATATAACCTATATTCTAAATGCCTGTTTTCTTTTTGACCCAACCGAAACCATGCCTATCTTCACGCCCAGAAGCTTTGACATGCGCTCCAGATACGCTTTCGCGTTCTTCGGCAATTCCTTGAAACTCCTTATTGCCGTAGTGTCCCGCATCCATCCTTTATATTCCTCGTAAATCAAAGTACAATTTTCCAGCACAACCAGATCTGCTGGAAAATCATTGTAGATCTTACCTTTATATTTATAACCTGTGCATATCTTTATTTTTTCCATCTCGTCCAGCACATCGAGCTTCGTAACTACTATTTCGCTCAGGCCGTTTACATTCACGGCATGCCTGACTATGACCGCGTCAAACCATCCGCATCTCCTGGGTCTTCCGGTAGTGGCGCCGAACTCTTTACCCTTACTCCTTATCTTCTCCATCAGGTCTTTTTTAAATTCTGTTGGAAAAGGCCCTTCTCCTACCCGCGTGGTATATGCCTTCACCACCCCTATTACCTTGTCTATCTTTGTGGGGCCTACGCCTGTGCCTGTAAGCGCTCCCCCGGCAATAGAGCTGGATGATGTAACATACGGATATGTGCCATGGTCTATATCCAGGAGAGTCCCTTGCGCGCCTTCAAATAAGATGCGTTTATTTTTTAAAATAGCCTTGTTCAGAAATAAAGATACATTGGTAAAGTATTTTTGAATCTTTCGTCCATAATCTATGTATGCATCATAGATCTCGTCAAAGTCAAATTCACGCGACCCCTCTAAATTTGCCTTTAATTTTTTTCTTAACAGCTCCTTATTCACCAGGTCAGCCATGCGTATACCGCAACGCGCCATCTTGTCAACATAGCAAGGTCCAATGCCCCGGCCCGTGGTACCTATCTGCGCGCCGCGCCTTTTATCTATTACCTTATGATAAGGAAATATTACGTGAGCGGATTCGCTCACCAGGAGATTGCCGTCAACCTCGATGCCTTTTTCCCTGAGCATTGAAATTTCTTTCAGAAGCGCTTCAGGGTCAACGACCAGGCCATTTCCAATGATGCACATCTTGCCTTTGTGCAGGATACCTGACGGGATAAGGTGCAATATAAATTCCTTGTCTCCTATAACAACAGTATGACCCGCGTTATTCCCGCCCTGATACCTGACAATGATATCAGCATCAGCGGATAGTATATCGATTATCTTCCCTTTTCCTTCATCGCCCCATTGCGCTCCGACAACAATCGTACATGGCATAAAAACTCCTCTTCATGATTGGTGCCACGCACTGGTGCGTGGCACCACCGCATGAATGACTATGGTGTCATCGTGAATATTTTCCTTGCTATTTCCGGATGTTTTGCTATAAATCGCAGCTCGTCGTGGGTAAGTGGCTGCTGCGTGTGCACATTGGCATACCTTACCAGCTCCAATATCTTAGTCGCCTCTTTGTCATCCTTGAATTTAACCTCTAACTTTTCATACACATTTCTGAAACCTTTTATGCCGCTGTATTCTCCGGCAGTGATCTGCCTCCCGGTCTCGATAATATCCGGCTCGCCCCTTCCGAGTTCTTCAAAATCATAGAGTTCATAATTACGTCTGTCTTTTAAGGCGCCGTCCGCGTGAATACCTGACTCATGCGCAAAGGCATTAGCTCCGACTCCTGGTTGATTTATAGGTATAGGCACACGAAAGGCGTATGAACCATATTTTGCTATTTTCCATGCATGGTCCAGCTTGACTCTCTCATCAAGGTGATACTTGCCCTTCATGCCGCTTGAATACTTAATCGCCAGTATGACTGATACCAGGTCAGCGTTACCAGCCCTTTCGCCCATGCCGTTTACAGTAGTATTGATGTACGCGTCGCAGCCCGCGTCAACAGCTGCCCTGGCGCCCGCAATAGAACACGCGACAACCATACCCAGGTCATTATGACAGTGGAGTTCGATGGGAAGCTTTACTTCGCTTGCAAGCGTCTTTACCCTTTTGTAAATAGTGAACGGGTCATCATATCCAAGTGTATCGCAATACCTGATCCTGTCAGCGCCATGGTCTTTTGCCGCCTTTGCGAATTTCAAGAGAAACGCCATATCTGTTCTGGATGCGTCTTCAGCGTTCACGCCTACTATTTTCATTTTCTTCGTTCTCGCGTAATCCAAGGCCTTTGTCATGCTCAGTAATACATCGTCCCTGGTCTTGCGGCCCTGAAATTTACCGCGCGTCATCTGCTCTGATGTGGAAATAGAGATGTTGAGATTTTCCACATCTGTCAATTCAATAGCCTTTTTCACGTCTTCCTTGATAGCCCTGATCCATCCGTTCAATGCTATGGGCTTTAAGAACTCCTTGCGGGCCAGCTCGAGGTTGGCATTCAAGTAATTTGTCTCGTGGCGCGTCGCTGGAAAACCAAACTCGCTGCCAAAGACCCCCATGTCATTGAGCATGACATTTATCATGGTCTTCTGGAGCTTGGCAAGCCCCAGTCTGGAGGTTTGCACCCCATCCCTGTTGGTGACGTCGATGATATAGATTTTATTTTTTTTCATATAAGAGTCCTCATCGTTTTAAATCCGAAATCCGAATATCGAAATCCGAAACAAATCATAAATTCAAAACTTGAAACATACTGCCTTAGGATTTAGAATTTCTAATTTTCAATTTGTTTCGAATTTCGGGTTTCGAGCTTCGGATTTTATAATTTTATCAGCTTCACATCCAATATATTCTTTTCTTTCCTTAGTTCATCAAGCGTCTTTTCAGGCACTGCGCTGTCCACATTGAGAACAGACAGGGTCTTGCCGCCTGGCTTTTCGCGGCCAAACGTCATGGCGGCAATGTTGATATTGTTTTTTCCAAGCAAAGTGCCGATCTTACCTATTATGCCAGGCACGTCAATATTGTGCGCGACAAGCATATAGCCTGACGGTATCGCATCAACGTGAAACTGCCCGACCTTGACTATCCTCGCGTCAGTTTTTGTAAACAATGTCCCTTCAACAGATATAGAACCTTTGTCTGTTTTTACTGTAACAGTAATAAGATTCGCGTACTCCTCGAGTTCTGTCGACTTGGACTCTTCTACTTTTATGCCTCTTTCTTTTGCCACTATAAGAGAATTCACATAATTCACGGTCTCCTGCAGGACAGGCATCAGGGCGCCTTTTACAACCGCGACTGTCAGCGGCGATAAAACGTACTTGACTATATCCCCTGAATAATTTATGTCGATCTGTTTGATCCTGCCCCCGGCTATTTGCGCGGCCATTGAACCCATTTTCTCGCTTATGGCTACGTAGGGCTGCAGTACCTGATACAGCTCCGAGTCTATACATGGGACATTCACGGCATTTCTGATACCGCGGCCTAATAAGGCGTCCCTGGCGCTATTTGCTATATCAATGGCTACATTGACCTGGGCCTCTTCTGTGGACGCGCCCAGATGCGGGGTAAGTATTATATTTTCGCATTGTAAAAGCGGGCTGCCTTTTGGCGGTTCTTTTTCATAGACATCCAATGCCGCGCCTGCCACTATCCCGCTTTTGATTCCTTCTATAAGAGCTGCCTCATCAACAATGCCGCCTCTTGCGCAATTTACTATACGCACGCCTTTTTTCATAGCCTTTATTGCCTTTTTGCCGATTATATGCCTTGTCTCTTCTGTCATTGGCGTATGAGTAGTAATGTAGTCTGACCTCTTAAATACATCGCTCAGCTCAACAGACTCTACCCCTGATTCCTTTGCCTTTTCAAGAGAAAGAAACGGGTCATAGGCTAGGACCTTCATGCCAAAGACATTGGCCCGTTTGGCAACCTCGCTCCCGATCCTGCCCAGGCCTATGATACCGAGGGTTTTACCATATAATTCCACGCCCATGAATTTTTTTCTCTCCCATTCGCCTTTCTTTGTAGACGCGTCTGCTTCAGGGATATTTCTTGAAAGGGCTAAAATCAAAGACATGGTATGCTCTGCGGTAGAAATAGTATTGCCTCCAGGGGTATTCATTACAATAATACCCTGCTTTGAAGCAGCCTTAAGATCCACGTTATCCAGGCCGACTCCTGCGCGGCCTATGATCTTCAGCTTGTCACCAGCCTCAATTATCTCCTTTGTCGCCTTTGTGCCGCTTCTGACCAAAAGACAGTCATAATCCTTGATGATCTTTTTCAATTCCCCTGGTGAAAGCTTGAGCTTCACGTCCACCTGAAACTCTTTTACTTTTTTCAGTATCTCAATACCTTCTTCTGACAGAGAATCGCTAACGAGTATCTTGAACATGGTGATCTCCTTCTTAAATCTATTCTGTGTGGGGACGTCTTACCACGCTGTAACTATCTGACAATACAAAAGTTATGACCCTTATAGTTCCAGCATTTTTAATAACCTATTTCTTGCTGCATATGGAATCATAAGAGCTGTTACTTGTTGCAATATAAGAAGTTATAGCCTTGTAAGACGTCCCCTTTTGACTGTAACCTCGGATAACTTCAGATAACTTAAACTAAATTCTTCTCTAGCGTTTTTATCCCAACGCCCTTTTCAAAATTATATCCCAATTCCAGGAGAACTGTTTCCAGGGTCTCAAACCCTTTTTTCAAATCATCCGCTGTTATATACCCCATTGTGGCTATCCTGAAGATCTTTCCCTTCAGCTGGGCCTGGCCGCCTGCTATTGCCACTCCGTATTTGTCACGCATGGTCTTTACAAGCTTTCCTCCATCAACGCCTTCAGGCACCCTGACAGCGGTAACTGCCTCTGAATACGCGTCAGGCGCGAAAAGTTCAAGGCCAAGCGCTTTCACCGCTTCCCGCACTGCCTTGCTGTTTTTCCTGTGGCGGTTGATCAAATTCTCGATACCTTCTTCTTTTATTAATTTCAATGCCTCTCTCAGGCCTATAACAAGATTTACAGCCGGCGTGTAAGGCGTATCGTTTTTCTCAACTGATTTTTTATAGGCCTTGAGATTAAAATAAAATTTTGGCAATGTAGATTTTTCTGCCAGTTTCCAGGCCTTTTCGCTCAGACTCACAAAGGCCAATCCAGGAGGTATCATAAGTCCCTTCTGCGAACCCGATACCACA